>LLBY010020470.1_pt1 | contig 16681 bp, 14 predicted proteins | sample 1489401 | NCBI WGS metagenome assembly LLBY01 (sample SAMN04092656, study PRJNA295927) | soil metagenome | biome: Soil prokaryotic community; feature: Bulk soil; isolation source: soil from tomato rhizosphere | host: tomato cultivar Hawaii 7996 | place: South Korea | collected 2011-11-01 | reverse complement strand
CCCCTAGTTTACATCTTAGAGTGTGCTCTAAGTCAAGGGTTTACATTGTCGTCGCAAGGCATTCCTGACATCGTTTGCTAGCACCAGGCGCGAAGCACCCTCCTAAAAAGATTATCAGCGTTGAAGAGTTACATACTTTCTACGCGGCTTGATTCCTGTTACGCCTTCAAACACGCTTTGGATTGCCTTCAGATCCGCTTCCATGTCCCCGGTAGGCTGAAATACCTGTCCAAGATGCACGGTCTTGTGTTTGCCATCCACGATCCCCATAACGATGGGAATCCCGGCGCTTTTCGCGATGTGATAGAAACCGCGCTTCCACTCTGTCACCTGATGGCGGGTACCTTCGGGCGCGATCACCAGGATAAACTTTTCTGCTTCGTTGCAAGCCTTTACCATCTGTTCCACTAATCCGGTGGATTTTTTGCGATCCACGGGAACGCCGCCGCAGTAACGAAAGAACCAGCCAATGGGAAACCGGAAGAGCTCGGCTTTGCCCATAAAACGGACATTTGCACGCAGGCTGAAGATCACACCCAGAAACAGGAGGAAGTCCCAATTGGAGGTGTGCGGGGCGCCGATTAAAACGAACTTCGGGAGATCCGGCAAGTTGCCATCGATACGCCAGCCTGCCAGCCGCATGAGTATGCGTGCCAGATAATGATAGGAGGTGCTGAGAATCGGGGTATTGAAAATCGTTTTCTTCATTTGGACACCATCCCTGATTTATGCCCTGCCAGACGGATTTGTGGTTAAATGTTTGCATGCCATGGAAATCGTCGCTCCGATCCACAGTCTATCATATTGAGAAATTGACGCAGCGAATCCGATTCAAATCCCAGCCGAATGACCTGCCTGTCCTGCTCGGTATTTCCTTTCCTAAAAGTGGCACGCACTTGCTCGATCAAATCTTGCTCGGGTTTTCCAAAGTTGCTCCTTATGCCAGGCGTCTGCACTCTTTTTATGCCGAATATGAGGGTGAGAGTGGACGCAAACGCCCGCCCGAACAAGCCCTCGCCTGGCTGAATTCCCTGCGTGCCGGGGATATTGCGTCGGCTCACTTATTTGCCCGGCCGGAAGCCGTGGAGCGGGTTTGCTCGCCGAAATTCGTTCCCTACTTTATCTACCGTGACCCGCGCGATGTGGTTGTCTCGCATGTCTTTTATGTCACGGACATGGAAGCCCGGCACATCCATCATGCGTATTATCAGTCACTGCCCGATTTCGATGCGCGCCTCCATGTCAGCATTGTAGGAAGATCCGATATGGACATAGAATTTCCAGACATCGCCGAGCGTTTCGCCCCTTACCTCGCATGGCTCGAGCATCATGAAGTGCTGTCTATCCATTTCGAGGATCTGATCCACGACCGGGCCGCGGTATTGAGCCGCATCATCGACCATTTCCTCGTTCGCGTCCCCATCCACCCCTCACGGCAAGTGATGCTCGATTCACTCGAGTCATCCATCAACCCGGAGCGCTCGCCGACCTTCCGCTCCGGAAAGACGGGCGAATGGAAGAAGCACTTCACCGAAGAACATAAAACAATCTTCAAAAAGGTGGCCGGAGATTTATTGATACGATTGGGTTATGAAAAAGATAACCATTGGTAGACTCGCAAGAGTAGAAACCTAGAGCGTCCATTGAAACCATTAAAGTCTTCCTCGTTTTTCTACGACACAGCCGTTTTGTTGTTGTTAGGTCTGGCCCTCTTTCTCCTTCACATGTTCACCAATCATCAATATGGATTTCATCAAGACGAACTGGTTGCATTGGATAACGCCAACCATTTGGACTGGGGCTTTGTCGAGTATCCCCCACTGACGCCGTTCCTGGCGCGCATCGAATTGGGGTTGTTTGGCCTGTCGCTGGTCGGCGCGCGGATGTTTCCCGCGCTCGCACAAGGCCTTGTGCTCGTCCTGACAGGCCTGATGATGCGCGCTCTGGGTGGCCGGCGCGTGACTCAGATCGTGGCCGCATTGGGTGCAGCAATAGCACCGATCGCTCTGATTCAGGGATCATTAATCCAATACGTCACCTTTGATTTTCTATGGTCCGTTCTGATCGCATACCTGGTCATCCGGTTGTTGAAATCGGAAGACCCGCGCTGGTGGATTCCGATCGGCGCCGTCATCGGCCTGGGAATGATGACCAAGTACACGATGGCCTTCTTTGTGGCGGGCCTGGTCGGCGGTATCCTCTTGACCGATGCGCGGCGTTACTTACGGAGTCCATGGCTGTGGGGAGGGGTTGCGCTATCGCTCCTCATTTTCCTTCCCAACCTGATCTGGCAGATCCAGCACGATTTCATCTCACTTGAATTCCTCTCTACCATCCACGCACGTGACGTCGCCATTGGCCGCGCCGAAGGGTATATCCCGGAACAGTTCCTGTTTTGCTCCAATCCCTTTATGGTCCCATTTTGGATCGCAGGATTGCTCTGGTATTTCAGAAATGAAGCAGGAAAGCGTTACCGCATGATCGGTTGGATGTACGTGATACCGTTCCTCATTTATCTCTTTACGCAGGGACGCTCTTACTATCTTGCACCGGCCTATCCGATGCTGATCGCGGCCGGAGCTGTCATCTGGCAGGGGCGGATTGACAGATCACCTGCTCAAACCGCGCGGCGTGTGCAACGTGTTACATGGTCGGGCATCGTGATTGGCGCCGCTATCGCAGGAGCGTTGGCTTTGCCCATCGCACCGATCAACTCCCCACTTTGGCATATCACGAGCGAAGTGCATGACACATTCACCGAGCAGATTGGCTGGCCGGAAATGATCGAAACGGTTGCCGGTATCTATGCAGAGTTGCCCGAGGAGGAAAAAGCGCAAACGGGAATTTTCACGGGGGAGAACGACGAGGCGGCCGCGCTCAATCTGTATGGACCGGGCTATGGCTTACCCACGGCGATGAGCGGCTCGGATACATTTTGGCTGCGCGGATACGTAAACCCTCCGCCTAAAACTCTCATTGTCGTGGGTTATTCACAAGGAGAGCTGGACTCTGTGTTTGAACGGTGTGAGGTGGCCGGTACGATCACTAATTCATATGGGGTGGAGAATGATTTGCGTGACCCGCCGAATATCTTCGTATGTAGAGGATTGCGCATCCCGTTGCCCGAACTATGGGATAGGGTGAAACGATTCTCGTGAACTGCTCCATTGTCATCCGCGCCTATAACGAAGAAAAACACATCGGCCGGCTGTTCGAGGGAATCCGACAACAAACCGTTGGGGATGTGGAGCTCATCCTCGTTGATTCGGGCTCGACGGACCAGACGGTTCCCATCGCCGAATCGTTTGGGGCGCGGATCGTACGAATCCCCTCCGCGGAATTTACCTTTGGACGCTCGCTCAATCTGGGTATCCAAGCCGCCACGAGGGAGTTGATCGTCATCGCCAGCGCGCATGTCTATCCGGTATATCCGGATTGGCTGGAATCCCTTCTGCGTCCCTTTGTAGATGAGCGGATCGCGCTGAGCTACGGCAAACAGCGCGGACCCGCGACGGCGAAGTTCTCGGAACAGCAGATTTACCGTCAGTGGTATCCTGATGTCGGCCGGTTGCAGCAGGGAACGGCTTTTTGTAATAACGCCAATGCGGCGATCCGCAGGAGCCTGTGGGAGAAGAATCCTTACGACGAAACGCTGGCCGGGCTCGAGGATCTGGCCTGGGGCAAATGGGCCAGAGAGCAGGGACATGACATTGCCTATGTCGCGGAAGCCGAGATCGTCCACATTCACGACGAAACGCCTCAGGGAGTCTTCAACCGTTATCGGCGTGAGGCCATGGCTTTCAAAAGAATTTACCCCGAAGCGCACTTCAATATCTATGATTTCGTCCGTCTGATGGCAATGAACATCCTCAGCGATCTGTGGCACGCGGCGCGAAAACAGGTTCTGTGGAGGAACCTGAAGTCGATCCTCTGGTTTCGTTTTATGCAATTCCATGGCACGCGGCTCGGATATCGCGAGTCAGGTTCCCTCACGCCGCAGCTTCGTGAGACGTTTTATTATGCGAGGGAGCGGGCCCCCAAAACCGACCTTACAAGAGACGTCGAGCCGATTCGGTATAACACTGGCGATTCGGTATAATCTATCTCTTCCAATATGCGATCGCTATTTTCTCGAATTCCCCGGGACCGGCTTGCCGCGTTCCCCTGGCACACCCTGTTAATCGCTCTCTACGCTCCCCTGGGGTTGGGGGCTCACAACATCGGACAAATCTCCCTCGGTTCCATGGTGCGCGCCGTGATGCTAAGCGGGCTTTTTGCGGTTCTCCTCTTATTTGCCTGCTGGGTCTTCCTGAGGAAGTGGCAAGTGGCAGGTGTCGTCGCCACCCTGCTCATGATCCTCTTCCTGACGTATGGTCACCTCTACAACTTCATCGGCGATCTTCAAGTGGGTGGATTTCTCATCGGGCGTCATCGTTATCTGGTCCTGGCCTGGTTCGCGATAGCCTGTCTGGGGATCTGGCGGGTCATTCGAAAGCCGCGAAACTATTCTTCTCTGACGTCGATATTGAATCTCATGTCCCTGATATTGGTGGCGATGCCGGCCGCTCAACTCAGTTTTTACGCGGTCAGGGAAGCAGATCTTCAAGGCCTCCAAACTGTAAAAGCGCAGGAATCTCAGGTCGTGTCCCGCGTGCAAGAGCCAGATACTTCTCAGCTTCGAGATGTGTATTACATTGTCCTGGATGCCTATGGGCGTTCGGATCTCCTGTTAGCTACCCTGGGCTATGACAATTCGGATTTCCTACGCAGATTGCAGGATATGGGGTTTTATGTAGCGGAATGTGCCCAGAGCAACTACGCCAAGACCGATCTCTCCCTAAGCTCCTCTCTCAACATGGACTATGTGACCGCGCTGGATCCCTCCCTGACTCCGGAAAATACAGACCGGGTGCCATTGTGGAACATGATCAAGGACAATCAGGTTCAGGAAAGATTTCGTTCCCTGGGCTATACCACAATCGCGTTTGAGACGGGTTTTTATTTCAGTCAATTGAAGGACCTGGATATCTTTTACACCCCCAAAAGAGGCGGCTTTAACGAGTTCGAGATCCTGTATGTACGAACCACGTTATTGCGCCCGCTTGACGACGCGGGCGGGCTGGCGCGTTTCCATTACACACCAGAGGAGCGCAAACGGGAATTGCTCCTGTTTGATCTTGAGAAGTTACAGGAGCTTCCGGCCCTGCCAGGGCCCAAGTTTGTGTTTGCCCATCTGGTCATTCCACACCAGCCGTTCGTCTTCGGCCCGAATGGAGAGCCGCTGGTCATCAAGGAAAAAGTGCACAAAGGCCAGACCTACTACACCGAGCGTGACTATCGATCCGGGTATCTCAACCAGATCACGTTCATCAACGATCGCATCATACGGGTAGTACAAAGTATCATTGAGAATTCGCCCATAGCTCCCATCATCATGATCCAGGGCGACCACGGTCCCAGTCACTACGACAAAGCGACCCGCATGGGAATTCTGAATGCTTATTACTTCCCGGACGCGCAATCGACGCCGTATGCCGAGATCACGCCTGTAAATAGTTTCCGTCTGTTGTTCAACACCTACTTTGGAGAAGACCTCAGTCTATTGGAAGATGTGAGTTATTATTCTGAGTATCCTGAGGCGTATCAGTTCGAAGTCATCGCTAATTCGTGTTCGTCGAAGTCTGAGTAGTGACCATGCCTAAACTCGTTGCCTTTGTCCCCATGCGTCACCACAGCCAGCGTGTGCCCGGAAAGAATTATCGCCTCCTGGCGGGCAAGCCGTTATTTCATCACATCATCGAAACTCTGTTGGCTGTCCCAGGAATTGCCGAGATCCTCGTTGATACAGATTCGGAGCCGGTCATGGAGGGCTTACGCCAGCATTTCCCCCAGGTCCGGGTCGTGCCTCGGCCCGAGCATCTGCGCGCCGACAATGTACCTATGAACGATATCCTCATCCATGACACGGCGCAGGTACAGGCGGATTTCTATCTGCAGACCCACAGCACGAACCCGCTCCTCAAGCCGGAAACGATCTCGCGGGCCATCCAATTACTGATTACCAATTACCCGAATCACGATTCCCTTTTTTCCGTCACACGTCTGCAAACGCGGCTGTACTTTCAAGATGGACGCGCACTCAATCACGATCCTGCCGTTCTCATCCAGACTCAGGATTTACCTCCCGTGTATGAAGAGAATTCCTGCCTTTACATCTTCACCCGTGATAACCTGATCAGGCGGCATCACCGCATTGGTGAAACGCCGCTAATGTTCGAGATCGATGCGGAGGAAGCCTGGGATATCGACGAGGAGCTGGATTTTGCAATTACAGATTTCCTGTTGAGGAGAAAAAATCAGAGTGAGCCGCTTTAAAGTCATCCGGGGAACGTTGAACCGGTGGTTTGCTGTCCCCTGGTATCCGCTGGCCATCAGCGCCTATCCTGTTTTGAAGCTGCTTGCCGAGAATGCAGGCGAGGTCGGGTTGGATGCCGGTGTCCGCCCCCTTCTGCTCTCTCTTCTGTTTGGCGGATTGCTATTCGTTCTCCTCTGGCTTTTCCTGCGGCGCGTACATAAAGCGGCATTTCTTACGTCGCTCTGGCTGATCTTGTTTTTCTCGTATGGTCATATCTATATCGCCATTGACGAGAAGTATCCGGATGCCAATTACACAACCTGGCTCGGGGTCGGATGGATCCTCCTGTTTCTGCTCAGCCTCGTCTGGGCCACGCGTCCGCGGTTGAGCTTTCTCTCTGCTGCCCCCACCTTGAATACCGTCGCGCTTGTGCTGCTGGCCATGGTGGGATGGCAGATCCTGTCTGAATTCCAACCGCCGAGCGTGCATGCCCTGGCATTGCCGGATGCCCCGGTCCAGACCGATCTCGTGCGCCCCGAAAACCCGCCGGATGTCTATTTCTTCCTCCTGGATTCGTACACGCGCGCCGACCTCCTCCAGCAAGCCTACGGGTTCGATAACAGTGAGTTCCTCGACGATCTCAGGCAGCGCGGCTTTTATGTAGCAGAGTGCAGCCAAAGCAACTACGTGCGGACCGAGCTTTCTCTGGCTTCCACTCTCAACATGGGATATTTGCAGGATTTGAGTGACAGGTTCTCGCCAGATAGCATCAAGCGCGGTCTTTTGTGGGATTCTTTAAAACATAATGCCGTCCGTTATAACTTCGAAAACATGGGATATGAAACGGTCACCGTGAAAACTGAGTTTGACTGGCTCAATATAGAAGATTCAGATCACTACCTCAGCCCTCCTGCCATTTCCTCCGGCATGACCGACTTCGAAGGACTCTTTTTGCGCACAACCCTTGCCCGCCATGCACAGGACTGGGGTTGGGTGGATCCGGACTATCTGATGGGCGTGAGCGCTCGTGATCGTTTCAACACCGTCTTTGATAACATTGACGATATTGCGCGAATGCGGCAGCCGACCTTCGCGTATCTGCACCTGATCTCTCCACACCCGCCCTTTGTCTTCGACGCGAATGGCAACCCGACCGACCCGGCTGATTTCTGGAACGAACAGCGCCTGTATCCGGCAGACTTATACAAAAAAGGATATGTGAATCAGGCCCAGTTCCTCAACAAAAAGCTGATCCAGGCAGTAGATACGATTCTGGCAGAGGCCGATGTGCCGCCGATCATCATCATGCAAGGCGATCACGGACCCTGGCTGCAGCCAAAGGAGAAGCGGATGCGGATCCTTGCCGCGATGTATCTCCCGGGCCATCAGGACAAACTGTATTCAACAATTACACCGGTCAACATGTTCCGGCTTGTCTTTAATTTGTATTTTGGTGGGAAGTATGAACCGTTGGAAGATGTAAGCTATTTCTCGCCGGTCCCGAAGCTTTACGAATTCTCTGAGATACCAAATTCTTGTGGAGATTAATTCCGGTCTGTATTGCTCAGAGACCCAGGATGAAAAGATGACGAAGCTTAAGTTCCTGCTGTTATATCCCTTCCTGCTTGTGCTCTATCCGCTGTTGGCACTTTTAGAATTTAACATCGGCGAGGTGTCAGTTCAAGTCGTCTGGCGTCCCCTGCTCACCGTCGTCGCCGCCGCACTCATCGTGATAGTGCTTTTGTACCTGTTATTGCGCGACTGGCATCGCGCGGCAGTCCTTACATCCATTATGATACTTTTGTTCTTTACCTATGGGCATGTATACAGTTATCTGAAAACCGTGGATATCGGCGGATTTGTCCTGGGTCGCCATCGCCAGCTTTTGCCACTCTGGATCGGTCTCGCTGTGTTGGGAGGCTGGTGGTCCATCAAAAGGTTAAAGAACCCACGGGCGTTGACTCCAACGTTGAATGTGATCTCCCTTGTCTTACTCATCTACCCTCTGGCTCAAATCGTTTCCCACACGGTTCGTGACTATCAAATTCGCCAGAGTGTGTCACAGAACCTTGAACAGAGCGTCTACTCCGAGCTTCCATTGGGCTATGCACCGGATATTTATTACATCATCCTCGACGCCTATGGGAGAGACGATACACTGCAAACGGTCTTTGGCTATGATAACTCGGCGTTTTTGAGCTTTCTCCAAACCAAAGGCTTCTATGTAGCCCAATGTGCACAGAGTAATTACAGCCACACGGTGCTTTCTCTTTCCTCCTCGCTTAACCTTGATTATATCGATGCATTTGCATCCGGCTTAGATGCGTCCACGGACGATAGGACCCAATTGGTCGCGGCCGGTCAATACAACTCCACCCGGAAAATACTGGAATCCATGGGTTACACGACGGTTTCCTTTAGCACGAATTTTCCCATCTCACAATGGAAGGATACGGAGTATTATCTGGAGCCGCCTTCCACGGGAATGAACGATTTCGAGGTTATGTTCGCGCAGACGACTGCCGGACGCGCATTCATGGACATGATCGAGCAGCCGCCGGATAAAAAATTTGCCAACTGGGAGCGGCGCAGGACCTTGTTTCTTCTGGAACAGCTCAACAAAAATGTAGTCGAGATCCCCGGGCCAAAGTTTGTCTTTGCTCACTTTATCATCCCCCACCGTCCTTATGTGTTTGATGAGAACGGCGAGGAAACGACGGCTGAGTTCTATCAGTCTGGCAAAATGGATTATGAAATTTTCCTGGAAGGGTATATCGATCAGGTGAAATTTATTAATAAGAACATCCAGGACGTGGTGAATCACATCCTGGAGAATTCCGCTACCGAGCCAATCATCATTATTCAAGGCGATCACGGCCCCGACTTCTGGTCGATCCGCACGTCGGATGATACATTCGAGGACGAAACCTGGGATATTGCCTCGCACCGAATGCGCATCTTAAATGCCTATTATTTTCCAGATAATTCGGAAGGTTTATATCCCAGCATCACGCCTGTAAATACCTTCCGGCTGGTATTCAACAAGTATTTTGGAAAGAATTATGAAATGCTAAAAGATGTTTCACGATTTTCGCACTTTGGAAAGCCCTATGATTTCACGGAAATACCCAACGAATGTGGGGGATGAGATTCCAAATCGTCCGATGCTCGGCGCATAGATACACGGCGTTATGAAAACTCTCGCAATGATTCCAAGATCAACATCGATCTATACTCTGATGGCCTTGCTCCTCCTCGGCTATGGCATAGTGCGGGTACTGAATCTTTCTGAAGCTGTGCAGAGGGTAAAGTCGACGGCAGATACGACATCCTATGTGCGGATTTCAAACGAACGGATATTCAGCAGCCAGTTCGTGGCGGCTGCTCGTCCCTTTGTGTTTCCCTTGCTGTTAAAGCTGTTGGGCGGTGACCAGGAAAAAGCCGTCTGGGCGCAGGCTTTATTTTCTATACTGAGCTGGAGCACCCTGGCCTGGGCTGTGGCCTCTTCCCTTCATTTCTATCTTTTGAAATTCGCAGGGTTTGTACTGATTCTGCTTTTCAGTCTGTACCGCTATATCATCGGCTGGGACTCGGTCCTGCTGACCGAGTCTCTATCGTTATCGCTCATGGCTTTGTTCATTGCCGGCTGGGTGTGGCTGCTAAAAGGTTGGCGCTGGCACAAAGCGTTTTTTGTGCTGGCTGTAGGTTTTTTCTGGACGTTTTGTCGTGACACTAACGCATGGGTCGTCTTGATGATCGCTGTCTTTCTCCTCGTACTTGTGGTTTTACGCCAGATCAATAGGAATTATCTCTTTCTGTCTACATCATTCATGATCCTGTTTTTGCTGAGCAATCTGTCCGCGGATTCTGGAGGACGCTGGATCTTTCCGTTTCAAAACGTGCTCGGCCGCAGAATCCTCCCCGATGCGCAGGCTGTCGCTTTTTTTGCCAGTTGCGGTATGCCTCTATCCCCGGAGTTAACGCAGCTTACCGGAGAATTTGCAAGCGGACTCGATCGAGCTTTTTATAACGATCCGGCGCTAGAGGATTTTCGTGCCTGGCTCCATGGGGCCGGAAAAAGCTGCTATATCCAATGGTTGTTGTCCGATCCGCTGGAAAGTATCAGACGGCCTGTTGCAGAATTCAACACGATGATAAGCCTGGAAAATATCCAGCCCTTCCTGTTTTCCAGGAGATTTTCTCCCATGCTGCCTGCAAGGCTAGAGGCCTTGTTGTATCCCTCCCGACAGTCTTGGATCCTATTTTTGGCGGCCTGCGGAATCATGCTCGCGGCGGTCTTCAACCGGGCCTGGACCTACAACAAAACCTGGTGGGTAGCCATTTTTCTGATCCTCCTGGTTTTCCCACATTATTTCATCGTCTGGCATGGGGATGTGATGGGAATCTATCGGCACATGGTATCGGTGAGCATCCAGCTCTATCTTGGGATCTGGGCCCTGACTTTGTTGATCGCAGATTGGCTCTTATCCCTTAAGGTCATTCAGGAGCATCGGGTCGGCCAGCTCTTATTCCGAGGAGAAAGTCATTGAGCTACAAAGTCCTTCTCACGGCTCCGTACATGATCCCTGTGCTGGATCGCTTCCGGCCGATATTCAAGAGATACAATCTTGATTTGATTGTGCCCGACGTACACGAACGCATGGAAGAGGCAGACCTGCTCGAGTATGCCGGCCAGTTTGACGGCGCCATCTGTGGGGATGACCGGTATACCTTGCGCGTGATCGAAGCCTGCGCGCCGCGCCTCAAGGTCATCTCCAAGTGGGGGACCGGGGTCGATTCCATCAACGCCGAGGCCTGCTCCGCCCATGGAATCAGACTCTGCCGTACCCCGAACGCGTTCACCCTGCCGGTCGCGGACTCGGTTCTGGGCTATATCCTGGCGTTTGCCCGCCGCCAGCCCTGGATGGATAAAGAGATGAAAAGTGGAAAGTGGGAAAAGTTGCCTGGAAAGAGTCTTAGTGAATGTGTGCTGGGGGTGATTGGCGTAGGCAATATCGGCAAAGCCGTAACGCGTCGCGCCCGCGCCTTCGGTATGCAGGTCTGCGGCACCGACATTATCGACATCGACCCTGACTTTATCGCCGAGACCCATATCGAGATTGTGGATCTCCCATCTCTGCTTGCTACCTCCGACTTTGTCTCCGTCAACTGCGACTTGAACCCGACGAGCCATCATCTCATCAACAGCGACACGCTGGCGCTGATGAAGCCCCATGCCGTGCTGATCAATACGGCCCGCGGACCCATTGTCGAGGAGAAAGCGTTGATCGAGGCGTTGCAGTCCAAACGCCTTGCGGGAGCCGCCCTGGATGTGTTCGAGTTCGAGCCGCTTCCATCCAATAGCCCTCTGTTGCATATGGATAACATCCTGCTGGCGCCACACAATTCGAACTCCAGCCCCGCGGCCTGGGAGCGAGTCCACTGGAACACGATCCGGAATCTGCTGGATGGGTTGGGCATTTCTACCAGTGATTTGAACGAGGGATGGAATGCTTAGAAAGTTCCCCCTCTATCCAATCCTCTTCTCGATCTTCCCCACCCTTTCCCTGGCAGCTTATAACATCGACGAGATTTCATTGGACGTCGTTTTCCGCCCGCTGTTCGTCTCTCTATGCGTTGGCATCCTTTTATTAGGTCTGGCGAAGGTAATATTTCGAGATTGGAATCGAGCGGCTCTTGCGGTATTGGTCATCCTGTTCTTCTTTTTTATCTACGGGCAGGTCTACAATGTCCTGGAAGACATCACCGTCGGGACCCTGTCACTCTTCAGACACCGGACGCTGTTGCCGCTGTTCGTTATCTTCCTGGTGGTATCCCTGGTTTTCGTTTTGCGCCGCGGCAATGGACCTGGCCCATACTGGCTCAATCTTATTTCCATTGTGTTATTGATCTATCCCGTCTTTCACATCGTATCGAACGTCCTCCAGCAATGGTCGGCAGAACGCGCCGTGAATGGATCGGCTAATCAGATAGCAGCAAATGCAAATCAACCAGATATCTACTATATTATTTTAGATGCGTATGGAAGAGAGGATGTCCTGCGGGATGTGCTTGGCTATGACAACAGCGATTTCCTGAACGCGCTGCGCCAACGAGGCTTCTACGTAGCCGATTGCAGCCAGGCAAACTACGCTTACACCGAATTTTCGCTGACATCTTCTTTGAATTATGATTACCTGGATCAACTGGATGTCTACCATAGTCGAGCCGAGCGTATTGCTTTGTTAAAGCACAGTGCCATCCGTTCCTTTCTGGATTCAAAAGGCTATGAGATCGTTGCCTTTCCCACCGGTTGGGCATTCACCGAGTGGAAGGATGCAGACCTGTATGTCGATTACCAGCGCCCCCTCACAGCCCTGACCGAATTTGAGATGCTTATACTTAATACCACGATGCTCCGCGTCGTTTCGGATTTCCGGTCCTCGAAACAGGCAGATGCCTCCCACAAGGACTTGAGGCGATTGCGGGTGTTCTCGCTGCTCGAGAATATTAAAGAGCTGCCTCAGAGGGGTAGAAATCTGTTTGTCTTCGCTCATCTGGTTGTGCCGCATTTACCGTATACGTTCGGTCCGAACGGCGAAGTGCCTCGATATCAAGGCAAAGAGGCTACGCATGAGGAGACCGCCGCGGCGTATATCGATCAGGTCCAGTTTGTCAACAAGCAGACCCTGGGTGTGATCGATGCGCTCATACAAAGCTCGGAGTCTCCTCCTGTGATTATCGTGCAGAGCGATCACGGTCCGCTGCCCGATCTGACGGAAGATCCCTTGGCGAGACTACCCATTTTGAACGCTTATTATCTGCCAGGCGTGAAGATGGAGGAAATCTTATATCCCTCCATTTCTCCCGTCAACTCGTTCCGGGTAGTTTTGAATTCCTACTTCGGGCAGGGCCTGCCTTTGCTGGAAGATCAGAGCTACTTCGGATCCGAAGACGACCGCAACGCGAACGAGCTGGTGCCGAACTCATGTGTGAACGAACCATGAGTATCCATCGAGTTATTTCATCAGGGCTTTTGCAACTATGAGCGCAAGCACAGACAAGCAAAGCTGGTTGGGACGTTTTCCCATCCATCCCTTCCTGTTTGCGGTCTATCCGGTTCTGGCATTGTTGGCGGTCAACATTTCCGAGGTGAATCTTGCCTCGGGATGGCGTTCGCTCCTGCTCTCCATTTCGACCGCAGGACTCCTCCCTATCGCCTTCTTTGCAGTCTTTCGCGGCTGGCAGCGCGCTGCGCTCCTTGCCACGATCCTGCTCATCCTGTTTTATTCCTATGGTCATGTGTATATCCTGCTCAAGGGCGCCGAGATCAACGGGTTTTTTTTGTTCCGCCACCGTACCTTGATTCCTCTCTGGATCGTTCTGGGCATTTTACTGTCGTGGTGGGTCTCGCGTAAGTCGTTCCCTGTAGGGACAGGGACCCGGGCGCTCAATCTTGTGGGTTTGATCCTGCTCATCCTGCCTCTTTTCCAGGTGGGGTCGTTTCTGCTGCAGAGCCGGTCATCGCAGGCCGAACAGAATCCTGCTGCATTGAGCCTGAACCCTGGAAGCCATCCTCCGGATATTTATTACATTATCCTGGATGGCTACGGCCGGTCGGATGTATTGAAAAATGAATACAGTTACGACAACTCAGAGTTTCTGAACGGACTGCGTAATCTGGGTTTTTACATTGCCGAATGCAGCCAGAGCAATTATGCGCAGACGCAGCTCTCACTGGCAGCGTCGCTAAACATTGACTACATCGACGCGCTCAGCGACCGATTTGTCCCCGGCTCGGACGATCGGACCGGATTAGACGCGTTGATCCATCACGGCGCGGTGCGGGAGAGCCTGGAGAAGGCCGGTTACCAGACGGTCGCATTTGCCACCGGCTTTCTGGCCACCGAGCTGCGGGATGCCGATTACTTTCTCAGCCCCGAACATGCTCGCGCACAATTGAACGAGTTCGAGTTCTTGCTGATGGAAACAACATTGGCGCGTCTGCTCCAGGATGGCAACCGCTTTGGGATGCAAAGGGCGGGCTCGGAGCTGTTCCGTGAGCGCACGCTTTTCACGCTGGACAAGCTGGATGAGCTCTCCTACATCCAGGGACCGAAGTTCGTCTTTGTCCATCTGATCGTGCCGCACCCGCCCTATGTGTTCGGTCCGACAGGCGGACCGGTAGAGTCCGCCGAGGTTGGGACGACGAAAACTGAGGAAGGCGCGAGCCACTATCGCGACCAGGTCATCTTCATCAATAGTCGCATGGCAGAGATCGTGCCACAGATCATCGCGAACTCTTCTACCGCGCCCATCATCGTAATTCAGGGCGATCATGGGCCGACCGTGGCCAGCAGTCCGCGCTCACGGATGAGCAATCTCAGCGCCTATCTCTTACCAGGTGTGGACGCACCGCTTTATCCGACACTGACTCCGGTCAACATGTTCCGAATTATTTTTAATGAATACTTCAGTCAAAATCTTGAGCTGCTGGACGACGTCAGCTTATACTCGGACTACACTGATCCGTTTAATTTCAGGGTCATTCAAAATTCATGTAAAACCGATAACTAGAAGAGAGTTTTGTATACAGATAACGCGGAACACACGGAAAAAATTTATGACAAAAACTGTTCTTATCACTGGCGCGGGAGGGGGGATCGGCCGCGCAACTGTACGTCACTTTGCTTCTCAGGGCTGGCGCGTGATCGGCGTAGACCGCGCTGAGTTCGGCGAGGCGTTCCCGCAAAACGGACATTTCATCCAGGCGGATATCTCCAACCCCGATTCGACCGAGCAGATCTTCGAGCAGGCGCGTGCCTTTCATCCGGCGCTGGACGTCCTGGTCAATAACGCCGCGGTGCAGGTGGCTAAGCCCTTGGTGGAAACGACGGTGGAGGAATGGGACGCGGTCATGGCGTCCAACCTGCGATCCGTGTTTCTCTTTGTCAAGCTGGCCCATCCGCTGATGAAAGCCGCGGGCGGCGGTGCGATCGTGAATGTATCGTCGGTGCATGCCATTCAGACCTCTGCCAATATCGCCGCGTACGCGGCCTCGAAGGGCGGGTTGCTGGCGCTGACCCGTGCCATGGCGATCGAGTTTGCGCCCGATAACATCCGCGTCAATGCCATCCTGCCCGGCGCCGTGGATACGCCCATGCTGCGGGCAGGATTAGGACGCGGTCACGTCGGTCAGGGTGACATGCAGGAGCGCCTGGATAACCTGGCGCGCAAGACCGTCAGCGGCAAGGTGGGCAAGCCCGAAGAGATCGCCAGCGCGATCTACTTCCTGGCGGATGACCAACAATCGTCCTTCATGACAGGACAGGCTCTGGTCATGGACGGGGGCGCGACGGCGAGGTTAAGTACAGAATAATGAAGCAAACACTCAAGCAAATCACCCCGCCTTTTCTATGGAGCTTCGCCCGCGCGACCAATGACTCGATTCGCCGTATCCCTGAGCTACCTGCCGCCTATCTCCATCCCTGGCGGCGGGAGAGCATACGACGCCTGTCCGCTCTCAAGGATGTTCATAAGGGCAAGCGTGCCTTTGTCATCGCCAACGGCCCCAGCCTCAAGCAGACCGATATGAGCAAGCTCAAGGATGAGTTCACCTTTGGGATGAACCGCATTTACCTGATGTTCCCCGAGCTTGGATTTTCGACAACATATCTGACTGTAGTCAACGATCTCGTCATCGAGCAGACGGCAGACGATCTTGCCAGGCTCTCGCTACCGAAGTTTCTCGCCTGGCGCTCACGCCGTCATTTTTCGAAAGAATTACCAATTACTCAATTACCCACGTTCCTCTACACCTCCTATACCAGTCCTCGCTTCTCTAGCGACGTGCGCGGACGCGTCTGGGAGGGCGCTACAGTGACCAATGTTACGCTGCAGCTTGCCTTCCACATGGGATTTCAGCAGGTCATCCTGATCGGCGTGGATCATAATTACACCGCGACCGGCAAGCCGAATACCACGGTCGTATCGCAGGGTGACGACCCCAACCACTTTTCGCCTGCCTACTTCGGTAAAGGCTTCCGCTGGCAGTTGCCGGATCTGGAGACCTCCGAGGTTGGGTATGCGATGGCGCGCGAGGCATATCGAACTGCCGGGCGCGAGGTGCTCGATGCTACAATCGGCGGCAAGCTGACGATCTTCCCGAAAGTGGATTACGATTCTTTGTTCTGATTTCGCGCTGGTCGAGTAGGCGGTCTGCGAAGCGGACCGCCGTACCGAGACCAGATAAACGCAGACTAAGCGCACGAGATTTGATATAACAGGAGATTGCTTCGTCGCCTTAGGGTCTGTATGCAAAATAGG
>LLBY010003136.1_pt1 | contig 16695 bp, 11 predicted proteins | sample 1489401 | NCBI WGS metagenome assembly LLBY01 (sample SAMN04092656, study PRJNA295927) | soil metagenome | biome: Soil prokaryotic community; feature: Bulk soil; isolation source: soil from tomato rhizosphere | host: tomato cultivar Hawaii 7996 | place: South Korea | collected 2011-11-01 | reverse complement strand
CACAAATTCAAGGGCCAGCCAGGGAAACGTGTCGCGATTGATCGTGTAATCCTTCGTCACCAGTTCCCAACCCCCGCCCGCCACCTCCAGCCCCTCCTTGGACACATCCGGAGAACGTCCGAAATGAAACCACCGCCCCCGCGATACCTGACGCGAAATATACCCCGGCTCGCCGATCTTCGTCCTTCTCATTCGCCCACGAATGCGATACCTGGCGCGGAGATCAAGAATCGTCATTTTACCGCCCCCGCCCTGGAAAACATCCCGCGGGGTCGCCAGGTGACCGAACCCTTCATTCACCTTCCCGGCCGACGACGACACGCGCAGCGCTCAGTCAGAGCAACACCACGCCCGACATCCACGGCGTTCACGAACTGGAAACCGGCCAACGCCGCGTCCCCCCCCCTCGCCCAAGCCCGACACCCGCGCCGCACGACCCCGCCATCGGACATGCGCATGGACGAACGGACCGCCGGACCCCGACAAACAAGGCTCGTCTCCGCGCCTCCGCGGCATAAGGCTTGAGGACGCAAAAACCCTTCCCGCTCAAGCCCTCCCAGCCTTCACGAAACAAGCGAACGCCCCCTTGCTAACTGAGTAACGACGCACGGTCGTTGTGACCGGCCGGCCCCTTGAAAGAAATGCTCCCTCGCACCGCCCGGCAGCGTGCGCGCCCCAACAGATGCCCCCCATTTCCCAGCATAAACCGATCACCAGACTCCCCCTCCTGATGCTTGCGGCCCTCGCCGGCCTCGCAACGGTCGCCCACTCCGCGCCCAAGTCCCCCGACGAGCTGTTCAGGCAGGGCGCCGGCGCATATTCGCGCAAGGACTACGCCGCCGCGATCACGCACTTCGAGGAGCTGGTCAAGGTCGCCCAGCCCGGCCCCGCCCTCGACTCGATCCACTTCACCCTCGCCAACGCAAAGCTGCTGAAAGGGGACGCCGCCGCCGCCATCGAGGCCTTCCGCGATTATCTGCGCCTCTACCCGCTCGGCGAACAGATCGACAACGCCCGCTTCGGTCTCGCCCAATCCCTCCTCAAGGCCGGCCGCACCGACGAGGCCGTCCAAGCCCTCCAGTCCCTCCGGAACCTGGGGGAAAACACCGGCGACTCCCGCGGCATCGACAACTTCGCCGCCCTCGCCACCCTCTCCTTCGAAATCGCCGAGACCCTCATCGCCGACAAGCAGCACGCCCGCGCCCTCGAAATTCTGCAGTCCGCCCCCGACCGCGCCGAAGTCCTCTCCAACCAGGCGCGCCGCGTTCTCGAACTCGAGCAACTCCACCGCCGCGCCCAGTTGGCCGGCGACCTCGGCGCCACCGGCGCCCAGATCGCCTACCGCGACGCCATCGCCTCCCGCCTCGACACCGCCCGCGCCGTCGCCGAACAAGTCGAAAAACAGCCCGCCTTCGACCTGCCCCGCCTCCTCCGCCAGGCCCGCTGCCACCTCGAGCTCGACGAACCCTGGGAAGCCATCGTCATCTACGAGGACCTCCTCGCCCGCTTCCCCGATTCCCCCGACCGCGTTTACGCCCTTCACGGCCTCGTCTTCGCCCGCCAGCAGGCCGGCCGTCCCGCCGACGCCATGGCCCTCTGCCGGCGCTTCCTCGACACCTTCCCCCACCACCCGCTCGCCCCCGAGATCGCCGTCATCGGCGGCCAGATCGCCCTCGACGGCAAACAGCTCGCGCAGTCCGAGAGCTTCTTCGGCTCCGCCATCGACCAGAGCCAGGGCAAGCTCCGCGAACGCGTCCTCTTCCAACTCGGCCTCGCCCGCTTCACCCGCCGCGATTGGAACGGCGCCCGCGACATGCTCGACCGCTACGTGCGCGAGTTCCCGAAGGGCGAATGGACCGAAAACGCCGCCTACCGCTCCGCCCTCTCCTGGTTCCTCGACACCTCCGACGCCGACCGCTACGCCAAGGCCGAAAAATCCCTCCAGGCCTTCGCCAAGGCCCACCCGTCCAGCGCCTACCTCTCCGACGCCTTCTACCGGCTGGCCGTCTGCAAATTCGCCTTTCAGGAATACGATCAGGCCGTCGTCGCCTGCACCGAGTGGGAAAAACGCTTTCCCAACGACGCCCTCCTCGCCGAAGTCCTCTCCCTCAAAGGCGACGTGCTCAAGACCCTCAAGCACGAGGATCGCGCCCTCGAATCCTACCTCCGCGCCGCCAGCGCCGCCATCACCGACGAGGTTCTCGGCTACACCCTCGGCGAAGCCGCCCGCCTCCTGGAGGCCAAAAAAGACTGGCCCCGCCTCGTCGAGCTCTTCCGCACCCAGCTCGACCGCCAGCCCGACAGCCCCCTCGCCCTCGGCTGGCTCTACTGGGTCGCCCGCGCCGAGGCCCGCGCCGGCCATCCCGAGCAGGCCTGGGACTACCTCGCCGACCGCATCGGCCCCTCCCTCGCCGACCCCGCCCGCGAAGACGTCGAAAACGTGCTCTCCCTCATGGCCCAGATCACCGCGCGCCAACGCCGCCCCGCCGCCGCCGAAGGCGAGGCCCCCGCGTCCCCCGCCGACACCCTGCGCCGCCGCCTCGCCCTGGGCGACAATCCGTCCCCCCTCGCCGAGGCCCGCATCCGCTACTACGAGGCCCGGTTCCTCAGCCTCACCCGCAAACCCGACGAGGCCGCCCGCACCCTCGTCGCCGTCGGCCGGCAGGCCGCGCCCGAGACGCTCAGCCCCGCCCTCCTCGCCGAGGCCGGCGACGCCCTCCTCCAAGCCGGCGCCCGCGAACGCGCCGAGACCTTTTTCAACGCGCTCAAGCAACGCTTCCCCGCCTCCCCGTATCGAGATTACGCCTACGTCGGCCTCGGCGACATCGCCCTGGCCGCCGGCCAGCCCGACGTCGCCCTCGCCCGCTACGAGGACGCCGTCAACCTCGCCGGCGCACGCCACCGCCTCCGCGAGGCCACCGTCGGCAAGGCCCGCGCCCTCTTCGCGCTCGGCCGCCTCGACGAGGCCGCCAAACTTTTCGAGAGCATCGCCGCCACCAAACAATGGCGCGGCGAGGCCACCGCCATCAGCCTCCACCACCTCGGCCTGATCGCCGTCAACCAGGGAGACCTGCCCAAAGGCGTCGCCTTCTTCCAGCGCGTCTTCGTCAGCCAGGGCCGCTACCCCGAATGGGTCGCCAAGGCCTATCTCGCCAGCGCCGAGGCCTTCGAGAAACTCGGCAAACCCGCCGAGGCCGCCACCACCTACCGCGAGATGCTCCGCAACCCGCGCGTCGAAAATCGCCCCGAGGCCGCCGTCGCCCGCCAACGCCTGGAACAGCTCCCCGCGTCATGACCCCTCCGCGCATCCTCCTCCCCCTTCTCCTCGCCGCCTTCGCGCCGCTCGCCTCCGGCCAGACGCTCACGTTCTCCGACGGCCGCACCGCCCCGCTCTCCACCGCGCGCATCGTCGGCGACACCGTGCGACTCCCCCTCGACCTCGGCGGCGAAGGCTCCGGCGAGATCAGCCTGGCCATCGCCAACATCGTCCGGCTCGACTGGCCCGAACCCGCCGAACTCGCCGAGACCGAAACCCTCCTCGCCGCCGGGCGCACGGCCGACGCCCTCGCCCTGCTCGACAAAACCCTTCCCGTCCACGCCCCCTTCAAGGACATCGCCGGCTCCTGGTGGGCGAAATTTATGGGACTGCGCGTCCGCGCCCTCGCCAAGCTCGGCCGCGACATCGACGCCGAGGTCGCCGTCGAGCTCCTCCGCCGCTCCAAGACCGGCGCCGACCAGGTTCCCGGCGCCACCCTCGACATCGTCTCCGCCCTGCTCGACGCGGGCAAGGCCGCCCGGGCTAGCAAACAGCTCGATCTCGCCACGCTCCCCGCCGACGACGAGGTCGTCGCCGCGCGACTCGCCATTCTGCGCGGACGCATCCTCTTCGCCGAAGACAAACCCGAGGACGCCCTCCTCTCCTTCCTCCGCGTCCGCGCCCTCCACCCTCGTGTCGCCGCTTACCAGCCGGCCGCCCTCCTCGGCGCCGCCGCCTGCTACGAAAAACTCGGCGACGCCGCCCGGGCCGACACCGCGCGCAATCTCCTCCGCACCCGCCACCCGGCCTCCCCCGAAGCCGCCAAAACGCTTCGCTGAGTCGCTCACTCCCTCCAGTCACAAACCTCTTCCCCCTTCATGAAAAAGTCCGCCGCCACCCTGTCGCCCCGCCGCCTCCCGGCGCTTTCACTCGCCGCGCTCTCCGGCTTCCTCCTCTCCGCCACCGCCCGCGCCCAGGAAGCCGCCGATGCCGCCGCGCCCGCCGCCGTCGTCATCGAAAAGACCCTCTGGGAACGGATCATGGTGGCCGGCCCCTTCTTCATGATGCTGCTCTTCCTGGCCTCGACCCTCATGGTCTGGCTGGTGATCGACGGCTACCTCCGCACCGCGAAGACCAAACTCGTCCCGCCCGACGTCGAGACCTCCATCCGCCAGGGCCTCATCGACGGCGACTACGAAAACGCCCACGCCCACGCCGCCCACAACGACACCGTCTTCGGCCGCGTCGCCGCCGGCGCCTTCACCAAGATCGGCCTCGGCAAGGACGCCACCGACGACGCCATCTTCGAGGAGATCGAGCGCGAGCGAGGCGTCTTCGCCTCCCGCGTGAGCTACCTCTCCGTCATCGGCGTCATCACCCCCATGATCGGCCTCACCGGCACCGTCTTCGGCATGATCCAGGCCTTCGACACCCTCGGCTCCTCCGGCGTCGGCGATCCCGCCAAACTCTCCGAGGCCATCGGCCACGTGCTCGTCTGCACCGGCGGCGGCCTCGTCGTCGCCATCCCCGCCTTCGCCTTCTACTACGTCCTGCGCAACCGCATCACCGCCGGCCTCCGCCACGTCCAGGTGCGCATCAACGCCATCTTCCACCACCTGCCCTACGAACACCTCCAGGGCCTGCGCCTCGAGGCCGACGCCTTTGTGCCCGCGGCCCCCCGCGCGCTCCTCGCCGAACCCGTCGAAGCCTCCGACGTGGAAATCTCCGCCCAATAACCCTCAACCCCACCCCACCCCATGGCCGGAGGAGGTTCAGGCGACGGCGACGAGCCGGAATTCCAGATCGCGCCGATGATCGACGTGCTGCTGGTGCTGCTCATCTTTTTCATGAGCACCATCACCAAGCAGGTCGCCCGCGTGGACAAGGGCGTCAGCCTGCCCGTCGCCTCCAACGCGTCCAAACGCAACAGCGCCCGCGACGAATCCATCGTCAACATCCGCTGGGACGCCGCCGCCCGGCGCGCCACCTACACCTTCGAGGAGGTCGCCTACGACAAGCCCGAGCCCCTCGTGCCCCTGCTCGCCGCCCGTCGCGGCTCCACCGGCAAACACCGCGTCGTCATCCGCGGCGACCGCCAGCTCCCCGCCGAATACATCTCGCTCGTCATGGCCGCCGCCGCCGAGGCGCAGATCGCCGACATCACCTTCGCGGCCTCCCCCCGCTGACCCCCATGAGCCGCCACCGCCGCCGCAGACACACCTCCGCCGAGGGCGAGATGGGCTTCCAGATCGCGCCCATGATCGACGTCGTGTTCGTCATCCTCGTCTTCTTCATGTCGCTCAGCGCCACCGTGAAAATCGAGGCCGAGCTCAACACCAAGCTGCCCGGCTCCGCCGTCACCAGCGCCTCGGTGGAGTTCCCCGACGAGCAGACCATCTCCATCGAGCCCAACGGCCAGGTCCTCCTCAACGACGATCCGCTCGACGCGCCCGACGACCCCGCGCTGCCGACCCTCACCAACACCCTCCTTCGCCTGAAACAAAACGCCGACAACGCGAAGACCAAGCTCCTCGTCACCATCTCCAGCGCGCCCAAGGCCCCCTACTTCCGCACCATCGACGTGCTCAACGCCCTCGCCTACGCGCAAATCGACAACGTCACCTTCACCATTGACGACGGTTTCTAGCCCCATGCCCCACACCACCGGCAACTTCTTCGTCCGCTACCTTCGCCGCCTCGGCGCCGGCTCGCTGCTCGTCAGCGTGGTGATCCACCTCCTGCTGCTCGGCGGCGCCACCGTTTACGTGGTCTCCAGCGTGCAGGAGCAACGCAAGGCCCAGTTCCAGGGCGGCTCGGGCTCCGGTGCCGCCGCCCCCGCCCCCGCCATGGTCCAGCACCAGGTGCAGATGGCCCAGCAACAACCCAATCTCTCCTCGCTCAACCAACGCCTCATGGTCGATTCGCCCGACGCGGCGGTCAGCCTGCCCGACCTGCCCGACATGCCCGGCTTCTCCGGCGGCGGGCCCGCTCTCGGCGGCGATTCCGGCGGTTTCGGCGGAGGCTCGGGCGTCGGCGCGGGTTTCGGCAAGGGCCCCGTCATGCCCGCCTTCGGTTTTCGCGAGGCCCAGCCCGGCGGCTCCCTCGTGGGCCGCTTCTACGACTTCAAGCAACTCGCCTCCGGCTCGCAGGTCAGGCCCAACCCGGAACTGGCCCGCCAAGGCCCCGGCCCGCTCGCCGAAAAGGAACTCAACAAGTTCACCCGCGGTTCCTGGAGCTCGCGCGATCTCGCGTTTTTCTACCAGGCGCCGACCACGCTCTACGCCACCCAGATCTTCATCCCCAACATCGGCGCCGACGAGGCGCCCAAGGCCTACGGCGTGGAAAAAACCGTGCAGGGCCGCGCCTGGATCGCCCACTACCGCGCCCGCGTCAGCCCGCCCCAGTCCGGCGTCTATCGCTTCGTCGGCGGCGCGGACGATTTCCTCGTCGTCCGCGTCAACGGGCGCGTCGTCCTCGACGGCGGCCTCTTCGCCGTCTCGGCCTTCAAGACCGACCGCCCCGACTCCGCCAGCTACCCCTACGAGTTCCGCGCCCCCGGCAACCACCTGCAAAAATCCCGCCGCAACGGCTTCGTCGTCGGCAACACCATGGACCTCCGCGCCGGCACCTTCTACGACCTCGACATCGTGATCGGCGAAGGCCTCGGCGGCCACTTCTACGCCGCCCTCTTCGTCGAGAAACAGGGCGAGACCTACGCCAAGGACCGGCAGGGCAACCCCCTCCTCCCCCTCTTCCGCGTGGCGGACACCCCGTCCCCCTCCGCCAACGGCGGTCTTCCCGACTTCGCGCCGGACGGCCCCGTCTGGCGCTCCCTCCCCGCGCCGAACTGAGCGGGACCGGGGGCCGACCGTATCCGCATTACGAATACGACCGGTTCGTCCGGGCGGCGCCGACGACCGACGTTTCGCCCCCGCCCCTCTCCGGCGCGGGAACCCTCCGAAGGAAAATCGGGCGACGCGGAGCGACTTGCCTAACTGGGTAGGCACTCCGCCTTGTTGTCATCGAGACTCGGCGCGCGCACGACACGCGCATGCATGACGGGAACCTACTAGGGTCCCCTTCGTGCATTTACCCCCCTACCCCATGCCTTACCCCGTCCGTGGCCGTGCCGTGAAAGCGCGCGCCGTCCGCATGCTCGGAGCATCCGTTCTCCTCCTCTGCGCGCTGATCGCGTGGGGAACCATCGCCCGCCGCCCCGCCTCCCCGGCCGACGCCGATTCGCTCCACCCAGCCCAGGCGACCCGCGATTCCGCCGCCACGCCCACCCCCGCCGCCGACATCGCCGTTCCTCCCCGCCTCCAGCTCGAACGCCAGTGCCTGGCCCTGTCCGAGACCGATCCCCTCGCGGCGATGGAACTCGCCCCGAAAAACAATCTCACCGCCGACGATCCCGGCCTGCTCCCCAGCCTCGTCATGCAATGGGCCTCGCGTGATTTCGACGCGGCCTGCGATTGGACCAAAACCCAGGAGGCCGGCCCCTGGCGCGACAACATGCTCGCACATCTCGCCTACCTGCGCTCCCAGACCGATCCCCTCGCCGCCGCACGCCTCGTCGTCACTGACATCCCCCCGAGCCCCGCCCGCGACGAAGCGATCATCTCGGTGGTCCATCAATGGGCGCTCCGCGATACCGAGGCCGCGGGACTGTGGGCCGGCTCCTTCGACGACGAAGCCCTCCGCCGGCGCGCCTCCGCCGAAGTCGCGGCCCTGGCCAGCTCGGACACGTCACGGGAGGCCGCCTCAAGGTGAGGAAACGCAACCCCGACCCGATCACTTTTTAAAACACACCCCAAACCCCAAAGAGACATGAAAAGCACCCGGCCGCCACTCGCACGCTTCGCCTCCCTGTTCCTCCCGAATATTATCGCCGCGTTGAGCCTGCTGATCCTCGCGCCATGCGCACAGGCGGCGTTCGTTCACCCAGGAGCCCTGTCCACCCAAGCGGATCTGGATCGCATGGCGACCAAGGTCGCCGCAGGCGCGCAGCCGTGGAAGAGCGGCTGGGACGTTCTGGTGGCCAACCAAGGATTCTACATGGGCGGGCCGGAAGCCGTGCCCATCGTCTTCGTCGATTCGGGCAACGGCGGAAACACCTACATGAGCCTGGCTCGCGACTCCCACCGCGCGTATCAGGCCGCCCTGCGCTGGCACGGCTCGGGAGACACGACCTACGCGAACAAAGCGATTCAGATCATGAACGCCTGGGCCTCCACGCACACGGCCTGGGACGGCAACTCGAATGTCTTCCTGAGGATGGGGCTCTATGGCCATGCGTTCGCCAACGCCGGGGAATTGATGCGCAACTACAGCGGCTGGGCTCCGGCGGATTTCGCGGCGTTCCAGCAATACATGCGCACCCAGTTTTACGAGGGCAACTCCTGGTGGCTCGGCGCTCAGGCCAATAACAGCCACTACTGGGCGAACTGGACCTTGGCCAACCTGTCGTCGATGCTCGCCATCGGGGTTTTGTGCGATGACCAGGCGATTTTCGACGAGGCCCTGAATCACTTCTACAACGGCACCCACACCGCCGGGATCCAAAACTCGGTCTATTACATTCACCCCGATGGCCAGGGCCAATGGCAGGAGAGCGGCCGCGACCAGGGACACGCCCAGATGGGTCCGCAGTTGCTGGGCCCGATTTGCGAAATCGCCTGGAACCAAGGCGTCGACCTCTATGGCCACCTGAACAACCGGGCCCTCGCCGGCGTCGAATACGTCTCGAAATACAATACGCAGCACGCCCTGCCCTTCGCCGCGTATGCGAATTCCGACTACGCCATCTGGCCGAATGTCTATCGTTTCGTCTTCAAGGATGTCGCCGGCCCGGGGGGCGCGAGTCGGCCCGGCTGGGACTTGATCTACAACCACTACGTCAACCGCATGGGCATCGCCGCGCCCTACACGGCGAAATACGCCGAAATAATGCGGCCCGAAGGTGGCGGCAGCAACTACGGCGGCAACAGCGGCGGCTTCGACGGCCTGGGCTTCACCACCCTGACGCACAGCCGCGATCCTATCGCCTCGGGCGCCGTGCCCGGCACGCTGCTGCCGCGCGTGCAGGGACGCCAAATCACGCTCTCCTGGGCGGGATCGGCCTATGCGAGCAGCTACAACGTCAAGCGCTCCACCACCAGCGGCGGACCCTACACCACGCTGGCCAAGGTGGACGGCGACAGTTTGTTCTACGTCGATCCGGGCCTGACCGCGGGCACGACCTATTACTACGTCGTCTCGGCCAACAATCCCGGCGGCGAGAGCGCCAACTCCGCCCAAGTCGCCGCCACGGCGGACGGCCAACTTTTCGGCACGGTCATCGGCACGGACGATTCGTTTGGCTGGCACGGCGCCACCAAGGAAATCCTCTTCGACGGCTCGCTGCGAAGCTTCATCGACATCGGCGGAACCGGCGGCGGCTGGGCCGGGCTCGATTTGGGATCGGGCGTCGGCGCGGTGATCACGGGCATCCGGTATTGCCCACGCGGCGGTCGCGCCAGCGCCATGGTCGGCGGCAAATTTCAGGCATCGAACACCGCCGACTTCAGCGGCGGCGTGGTCGATTTGTTCACCATCACCACCGCGCCGGCCGAAGGCGTGCTCACTTTCCAGTCCGTCAACAGCGGCTCGGCTTACCGCTACGTCCGCTACATCCAGCCCGGCGGCTGGAACACCGCGGCGGAGGTTCAATTCCTCGGGACGGCCACCGGCCAAAGCGCCCCGGCCGTGCCGGTCGTGAGCGCCGCCCGGGTCAACGGGCTGCAGATCGACATCGCGCTGGACGCCCTTGACGGCGTTCCCGGCGGGGAAGGCTATCGGATCAAGCGTTCCACCACCCCCGGCGGACCCTACGTCGTTTTCGGGGACGTCAATCCGGGTTACCGTGACACGACCGTTTTCAGCGATGTCGAAACCGAGATCGGCGCGACCTATTACTATGTCGTCAGCGCCTACAACCAGCTCGGCGAGAGCGCCAATTCCGCCGAGGTCTCCTGCTCGACGCTGCCGACGGGCAACCAACTGATGGCCCATCTCAAGTTGAACGGGAACCTCGCCGACAGCTCGGGCCATAACTTCCAGGCCAACTCGTTTGGCTCCCCCGGATTTCCCGGCGGAGGCTATGTCGGTTCGGCGATCGACCTGGACGGCGTGGACGACTTCGTGATGTTGCCCGCCCGTGTCGTTGACTCCGACGACATCACCGTCACGGCCTGGGTCAACTGGGACGGCGGCGCCGCCTGGCAGCGCATCTTCGACTTCGGCACCGGCACCTGGTCGTATCTTTACCTGACCCCGAGCGGCGGAAGCGGCAAGCTGCGCTTCGGGATCAAGCTCGGCTCCGAGCAGTTCGTCGAGGCCCCCTCCGCGCTCCCCGTCGACACCTGGACGCATGTGGCGCTGACGCTGGCCGGCGACACGGCGACGATCTACGTCAACGGCTCCGCGGTCGCTTCGAGCTCCTCGATAACCATCGACCCTTCGGACTTCAAACCGGGAGCCAATTTCATCGGCAAGAGCCAGTGGGGCGGCGATCCTCTGTTCAACGGCCGAATCGACGAGTTCCGCGTTTACAACCACGCCTTGTCGGCGGGAGCCGTGGCCGCCCTGGCCGCCCTCGCGCCCGAGACGACCCCGCCCGCGGCTCCCGCGGGGCTGAGCGCGACGGCCGGCGACGGCGCGGTCCAGCTCGACTGGGCGAACAACGGCGAATCCGACTTCGCGTCCTACACCGTCCAACGCTCGACCACCAGCGGCGACGGCTACGGTGTGATCGCCTCGGGACTGACCACGAGCGCCTATACCGACAACACCGTCTCGCGAGGCGTGACCTATTACTACCGGGTGACGGCCATCGATACGAGCGGCGGCGAATCGGCCGCCGGTAGCCAGGTTGCCGCCACGCCCCAAGGACGCGCGCTCGTCCACCTTCAGCTCGAAGGCAACGCGCTCGACGGCTCGGGCAATGGCCACCACGCGACCGCGACCGGCTCGACGACCTATGTCGCCGGCCAGCTCGGCCAGGCGATCGACCTCAACGGCTCCGCCGATTATCTCCGCATCCCCTCCGGCGTGATCGGCGGCGTGGACCGCATGACCATCGCCGCGTGGGTCAACTGGGACGGCGGCGCCAACTGGCAACGCATCTTCGATTTCGGCGACGGCACCAGCCGGTATCTGTTCCTCTCGCCCAGCGCGGGCACCGGCAAGTTGCGCTTCGCGATCAACAACGGCGGTGGCGAGAAGATCGCCGAAGCCACCACCGCGCTCGCGACCGGCACTTGGGTTCACCTCGCCGTGACGCTGAACGGCGACACCACCACCTTGTATGTCAACGGCACGGCGGTCGCGACCACGGTCGCCGCCATCAACCCGACCGGCTTCGACTTCAAGCCCGCGAACAACTACATCGGCAAGAGCCAGTTTGGGTCCGACCCGCTGTTCAACGGCCGGATCGACGACTTCCGGATCTACGGCTACGCGCTGCCGGCCTCGCAGATCAACGACGTCATGCAAGGTGGCGATACCCTGCCACCTCTCGCGCCCACGGGGCTGACAACGACCCCGGGCAGCGGCCAGGTGGATCTCTCGTGGACCGCATCGGCCGGAGCCACGAGCTACACGATCCTCCGCGCGACGAGCGCCAACGGTCCCTACACCACGCTCTCCACCGGCGTCACCGGCACCAGCTACGCCGACACGACCGCGCTGCCCGGCTGGACCTACCACTACGCCGTTTCGGCCGGCAATTCCGCCGGCGAAGGCGAAGCGTCCGCGAACGCCGCCACCACCGCCGCCACGGTCGCGATCAGCTGGCTGAAGCTCGATGAAACCACCGGCACCACCGCCGCCGACGCCACCGGCAGCAACAACACCGCCACGCTCCTCAACGCCCCGGCCTGGATCGGCGGACGCATCGGAAACGCGCTCACGCTCAACGGCACGAACCAATACGCGACGCTCCCGAACGGCGTCACCTCCAACTTGCACGACTTCACCGTCTCCGCGTGGGTTTACTGGAACGGCGGCGGCAACTGGCAGCGCGTCTTCGACTTCGGCACCGGCACCACCGCCAACATGTTCCTCACGCCGACCTACGGCGCGAGCGGCGTCCTCCGCTTCGCCATCACCACCTCCGGCGGTGGCGGCGAGCAGAGGATCAATGGCAACGCGGCCTTGCCCACCGGCACTTGGTGCCATGTCGCGGTCACGCTCTCCGGCACCACCGGCACGCTCTACGTGAACGGCCAGCAGGTCGGGCAAAACACCACCATGACCCTGCGTCCCGCCGACCTCGGCGCGACGACGCAGAACCGGATCGGCCGCTCCCAATACAACGACCCGTATTTCAACGGTCGCATCGACGACTTCCGCCTCTACGCCGGCGCCTTGAGCGCCTCGCAGATCGCCGCGCTCGCCGCGCCGCTCCAGACCACGGGCCTCGCGGCCGCCGGCGGCTCCGGCCAGATCGCCCTCGCCTGGACCGCCACGAGCGGCGCCACCAGCTACACCGTCCGCCGCGCCACAACCAGCGGCGGCGCCACCACCGTGGTTGCCAGCGGCATCACCGGCGCGAGCTACACGAACACCGGTCTGGCGGCCGGCACGACCTACTACTACGTCGTCACGCCCGCCAACGCCTCGGGCGACGGCGCCAACTCCGCCGAAGCCTCCGCGATCACGACCCCCGCCACTCCGGGCAACGTCACCGCCACCCCGGGCAACGGTCAGGTCGCGCTCAGCTGGTCCGCCTCCACCGGCGCCACCGGCTACGACGTGCTCCGCGCCACCAGCCCCGGCGGCAGCTACACGACCATCGCCACCGGCGTAGTGAATACCCACTACACCGACACCGGCCTCGCCAACGGCACGACCTACTACTACGCCGTCGCCGCCACCAACGGCTCCGGCACCAGCGCCAACAGCACGCAGGTCAACGCCGTCACCGCGCCGCCGGCCCCCGCGGACTTGGTCGCCATCGGCTGGAACGGCGCGGTCGATCTGGGCTGGACCCCGGCGAGCGGCGCGACGAGCTACACCGTCAAGCGCGCCACCACCAGCGGCAGCGCCTACACGACCCTCGCGAGCGGAGTCGCCTCCCCCGCCTACACCGACACCACGGCGGTAAACGGCACGACCTACTATTACGTCGTGTCCGCGAGCAACGCCGGCGGCGAAAGCGCCAACTCCGCCGAAATCTCTGCCACCTTCACCCAGCCGCTGGTCCATCTGAAATTCGACGAGACGAGCGGCACCACCGCCGCCGACGCCTCGGGCAACGGCTGGACCGGCACGTTGGTCAACGGCCCGCTCTGGTCCGCCGGTCGCAGCAACAACACCGTGGACCTCGACGGCTCCAACGACCACGTCATCCTGCCCACCGGTGTGGTCAACGGCCTCACCACCTGCACGATCTCGCTCTGGGTCAACTTGGACGCGATCTCCACCTGGTCGCGCTTGTTCGACTTCGGCACCGGCACGACCGTGAACATGTTCCTCACGCCGAAGAACGGCGCGAACAACCGTATCCGCTTCGCCATTACGACCTCCGGCGGCAACGGTGAGCAACGCATCGACGGCGCGGCCGCGCTGCCCATCGGCGGCTGGCGCCATGTGGCGGTCACGTTCGCCGGCTCCACCGGCACGCTCTACGTGGACGGCGTCCAGGTCGGACAAAACACCGCGATGACCCTCACGCCCTCCAGCCTCGGCGACACGACCCAAAACCGGATCGGCCGCTCGCAATACAACGACCCCTACCTCATGGGCCGCATCGACGAGTTCCGCATCTACGACCGGGCTCTGTCGGCCACGGAAGTCGCCTCGCTCATGAACACGAGCCCCGCCGGCCTTGTGTCGGCGCCGGCCTCGCTCACCGCGACACCGGGCTCGGGACTGGTGGCGTTGAACTGGCCCCCCGTGACCGGCGCCACCAGCTACGACGTCCTGCGCTCCACCACCAGCGGTGGCCCCTACCTGGACGTGGCGACCGATCTCACCACGACCACCTACACGGACACCAATCTCACCACCGGCACGACCTACCACTACGTGATCATGGCGCGCAGCGCCACCAGTGAGAGCCCCAACTCACCCGTCGCCAGCGCGACTGTGCAATAAACGCCGCGTCCCCCCTCCCGGCCACGAATCCATGCCACGCGCTCGTCGCTTTGTGCGCGACGAGCCCGCGCATGGACTCGTCCGAGGCATTCACCGCCCCCGCTTTCCCTCGGACCCCTCCGGCGAAAAACGAACCCCCAAATATGAACCCCCACAACCTCGGTTCTCACCCTCGGAGCATCCCTGCTCCTGCCGGCGTTGGGCCAACCCCAAGCCCACGCCCCCTGCGTTCCGACCGCCTGCGAGGAGTTGGACACCATCCGGGCCTTCCCCGACTAGGTGTATTTGAAATTCGAATATTTCGCGCGATCCGGTGAAGCCCTTTCCGCCTGCGAGGGCGGCCGGCAAGCGCTCAACCTAAATCGAAAAGGACGGATCCTATGACTACCCCAACCCCGACCATAAGGACAGGACCCAACGCGATCCTGCTCACGCTTCTCTTCCTGTTGGGCTTCTCGCTCAAAACGTTCGCCGCGTTTGTTCATCCCGGCGGACTGCACACCCAGGCGGACTATACCCGCATGGCCGCCAAGGTGGCGGCCGGCTCCACAGGCCAGCTACCTGTTCGAAGCGCACATGCGCGGCTGGGTTGACAACTGGGGAGGCAGCAATCGGGCGCAACGTTCGCTCGCAGGCCTTCCCGATCTTCCCCTACTGGCTCAAAATCGAGCGCAGGGGCGGCCTGCTAACCACCTACAGTTCGAATGATGGCACCAGTTGGTCTCCTCTGCTCAGCTCCTATACACCGATCTCCCCTCCACGCTGAATATCGGCTTGTTCATATGCAGCGGGAATACGACGGCCAACACCGCCACCTTCTCGAACCTGGCGTTCACCGGCGGCACCGGCGGTCTGGTGACGAATCCGGCCGCCCCGGTGACCCTGCTCGCCAGCGGTTCCAGCAAGGCCATCAGCGTGCGCTGGGTGCCCTCCTTTGGCGCCACGGCCTACGACCTGCTCCGCTCCACCACCTCCGGCTACACCGTCATCGCCAGCAACCTCGCCACCACCGGCACGGCCACCGACGACCTGAACTCGGCCCCGACGACGAATTCCGCGGGCGCCTTCGACCAAAATCCCGGCTCACTCTGGTTCCACGGAGGGGGGACGACCGGCTGGCTGCAATATGACTTCGACGCGGGCAACGCCCAGGTCGTCAAACGCTACACGGTCAACGCCGCCTACTTCCTCCCCGAACGCGATCCGAAGGATTGGCAGTTCCATGCCTCCAACGATGGCACCAACTGGACCACCCTCGATACAAAGAGCGGCCAGGCCTTCACCTATCGGCTGCAGCAGAAAACGTATGACCTCGCCAACACCAACCGCCAACAACGGCCACGTCGACATCCTGCACATCGGCGACATCAGCCTGTGGGGAGACACCGGCCGCACAGTCCCCGACGGCCGCTACGTCATCGCCAGCCGCAAGAGCAACAAGGTCATCGACCTCGTCAACGGCGGCACCGCCGACGGCACCGATGCCATCCAGTGGGGCTGGAACGGCGGCAACGATCAGAAGTGGGACCTCGTGCACCTCGGCAACGGCCAGTATAAGCTGACCGGCGTCGCCAGCGGCAAATTGCTCGAAGTCACCAACGCCTCCGGCAGCAGCGGCGCGATCATCCAGATCTGGCCCTCGAACAACAACAATTGCCAGAAGTGGACGGTCACACCCGCGGGCGACGGTTTCTTCAAGCTCCTGAACGTGAACAGCGGCAAGGCCATCGACGTCAGCGGCGGCAGCACCGCCGATGGAGCGGCCATCATCCAGTGGCCCTACGGCGGCGGCGACAATCAGCAGTGGCGGATGTCCACCGCGCCCTGACCTGACGCGTCCCCGGCTTGGCCGGCTCCAGCAAATCCTCGTTTCGCATGTGGACCGACTCGACCCGTTACCTCCGCCACTCAGCCTATTGGCTGTATGCGCAGAGCGGATCGGGATCGGCGTTCAATGCCGACGCGACCTTTGCCGAGGTTACGCCATAAAGAAGTAAGCGCTTGGCGCCTCGATAGCATCGTCCGCCGGGAGAGGGGAATTCCCTCTCCCGACATGAAACAACACAGCCCCGACGCAGCCGCGGACCGGCTGCGGCATATTCTTCCGCGCAGGCGCACCGGGCGCGGCAAGAGGGACAAGGCGCTCGACCTCGGCGGCGGCGGCACCGCCGACCGGCAATGGATCATCTCCGCTCCCTGGCGCCCGCGTAGTCGAACGCTGAATACCCCTCCCCGTCCGCGCCGCGCCTTCCTCGGGCGCGGCGCTTTTCTTTTCCAATCAACGGTGTCCAAAGTTTGGATAC
>LLBY010010162.1_pt6 | contig 16717 bp, 17 predicted proteins | sample 1489401 | NCBI WGS metagenome assembly LLBY01 (sample SAMN04092656, study PRJNA295927) | soil metagenome | biome: Soil prokaryotic community; feature: Bulk soil; isolation source: soil from tomato rhizosphere | host: tomato cultivar Hawaii 7996 | place: South Korea | collected 2011-11-01 | reverse complement strand
TGCTGACGGTCGGGGCGAGGGCAGGGGTCAACAGCTCGCGGATGCCGTTCTTGAGGGCCTTGTTCTGATTTGCCTTGAAGACCTCCTGAACCTTGAGGTCGAGTGCCTTTGCGTCGAAGTCGGGGAACATGTCGAGCGAGATCTCGATCTTCGTTCCCGGCTGGGCGTACTGCAATGCCTCGCGAACGTTCTGCGAGAAGTTGAGGGCGAGGGGACCGCTCACGCCGAAGTGCGCGAACACCATGCGACCGACGCGCGACGCCCCTTTCTTGTCGTCCTGCATGAGGGTGAACTTCACGTGCTGATGCGAGACTCCCGAGATGTCCTTCGGCCACTGCTCCTTTATCTTGATTGGAACGAGGGCCGCCTCGCTCTTGTGTACGGTATGCCCGACCTTCTTGAGCCATTCGAAGCCCTCGCCGGTAGATCCGGTTTCTGGATGCGACACACCTCCGGTCGCAAGGATGTATGCCTTTGCCTTGAGGGTCCCTTTATCTGTGTTCACTCCGACAATTTTTCCGTCGTATGCGTGGAAGTTCTTCACGGCGAGACCTGTGAGGATCTCGACCTTTTTCTCCTTCATGTTCTCGAGCAGTACGTCATAGACCGATCGAGCCGTATTTGAGACGGGGAAGACTCGTCCCTCGTTCTCTATTTTTGTCGCCATGCCCCTATCGTTGAAGAAGGCGAGGGTGTCGGGAATCGAGTGCTGGGCGAAGGTCGAGAAGAAGAACTTTCCCTTGCCGTGGAGCTTGTCGAGGAATGCCCTGTCGTCGGGTTCTGCGTTTGTGACATTGCATCGTCCGCCTCCGGTGATGAGGAGTTTCTTGCCCAATTCCTCGTTCTTTTCGACGAGAAGCACGTCCGCGCCCAATTCCGCAGCGCGACCGGCCGCCATCATGCCCGCAGGGCCTCCGCCGATCACGACAATGTCATATTCGTCTTTCTTGAGCTTTCGCATGCACCAAGGCTAACATATAGTAGAATAGAAGGATATCCGTAACGTCCTTATCCGTCTTAACCCTATTGCAATGAAAAAAGCACTTGTATTTATCGCCCTCGTGGGTGCCATCGTGCTCGTCTGGGTCTCCATCGCCAAGGTCGTCCGCATCGAGGACGGCAGGATGGCGGAGGAGGCAATCAAGACTGCGCGATACTCCTCTGACAAGCCAGAATTGGCTTTTGACTATCCGTCGCACTATGTCCTCGACCAGGAGGATCTCTCGACGGGTCAGCGCGAGAGATATTCGGTGACCCTGATCGAGAAATCAGCTGCGGAGGATATGGAAAGAACCGAAGGGCCGACTGCCATTACCATCGACATGTATCAGAACGACCTCGATATGTATACCGCCGAGGGATTTGCCACGAGCACGGCTGATTCAAATTGGAAGCTTGGCAACGGAGACCTCGCCCCTGCGCTTGTCGATGGAAAGGAGGGGGTTTCGTATACGTGGTCCGGCCTCTATGAGGGCAGGTCTGTGGTCATCGCCCGACCTGACTATGTATACGTGTTCTCTGTGACGTGGATGACGTCGGAAGACCAGATTCTCAAGGACTTCGATGCGATACTGTCGAATGCGACCTTTGTCTCTGACAGTGTGGGCGCATGGAAGCCCTATGCCAACTCGTCTTTCGGCTTCTCGGCCGAGGTTCCGCCCGACTTCGCCGTCAACGAGTCGTATTTCAATTACACCCTTGGCCCGGGCAAGGAGATTCCGGGTATTTCATTCGTCATTCCTGAATCAATGGCGACTGGCACCAACTTGTCCGCCGACACGCGCATGAGCGTCGAGGTCCTTTCGCGTGCGGCATGCACCCCGTCAGATTTCATCGTCACGAAATCCAAGGGCACCCCCGTCACCATTGGGGGCAATTCATATGTCTATGCGATATCGTCCGGCGCGGGAGCGGGCAACAGGTACGAGGAGTCTATATATGTCACCAAGCAGAGGGAGCTCTGCTACGGTATTAGGTTCTTCATCCACTCGACGGCAATAGGCAACTATTCCGAGGGGACGAGGAAGGAGTTTGATAAGATGGCACTCGTATCGACATTCAAGAAGATCATGGAGACCGTGCGATTCATTTAGTCTCTCATCCAAACACATTTAACAGACTTTTACAGAACATCGAATAATGACAAACAGATCACCGTGGATTCATCAGCTGAAGAAAGACAGGCAGGTTGTCACCCTTGCGTCGGACGTAGAGACTGACGTTGCGATCGTGGGTGCCGGCATCGCGGGCATATCGACCGCTTATTTCATCCTCAAGAATACCGACAAAAAGGTTGTCGTCCTCGAGAGGGGCAAGTTTGCCCACGGCGCGACGGGGCACAATGCGGGCCAGATCGCGAGCTATTTCGAGCGACCGTTCTACGAACTGGCAGACGAATTCGGCCTCGAGAAGGCAGCCGAGGCCCAGCTTGCGGTCGAGTCGGCGTGGACACTGCTCGACCTCATGTACACGGAGGCTGGTTTGGATCTGCCCCTTTCGCGATTCATCGGACATGCGGGACTCTCCACGTATGATCACGTCGTGCGACACCTCAAGGACAATCAGTACAGGAAGAGGGCGGGTATGAAGACTGAGATATTCAAGGTATCTGCCGACGCTCCTTTCGTATCCGCCATTCCTGCCGAGTACGCCGAACTGTACGACGTCGTTCCGCAGACAGAGATCGAGGAGCTTCTCCAGACCAAGAACACGACATACAAGGCCGTCATCTCATTCCAGAAGGGCTGTCTCAACTCGGCTCTCTTCTGTCAGGAGATCATAGAGTTTCTCACCAAGACCTATCCCGATCGATTCGCCCTCTACGAGCATACGCCGATTCACAAGGTGGTGCTTCATGGCGGTCGGGCCCTGCTCGACGCGGGGAAGAGGACTGTGACGGCGGGCCGGGTCATTCTCTGCACCAACGGCTTCGAGACCCTCAACATCATCAACGAGGGAGGCCTCGCCATTGATACGAAGTTCCATCACCTCGTGCGTGGCATGGTCGGTTACATGTCCGCCTATGTCGAACCCATGAACAAGCCTCCGACGGCAATCAGCTATTTCGAGCCGGCAAGCGTCGATTCTGACGACCCATACGCGTCCGACCCCTATTTCTATCTGACTCGCCGACAGTTCGATGCCGAGGGGGTGAAGGGCATGAACCTCATCAGCGTGGGAGGTCCCGAGTTCTCGCTTGACCAGAGGTCCGAGTACACGACTGATCTCGACTATCCCGAGCAGGAGAAGGCGAACATCGATGCCTTCGTGAAATCGACCTATGACATCGATCCGAACAAGAAGATCGACTATCAGTACACGTGGCACGGTCTCATGGGCTATACGCCGAGCGGGCTTCGCGTTGTGGGCGAGGAACCGAAAAATCCGGTGCTTCTCTATAACCTGGGCTGTAACGGGGTGGGAATCCTCCCTTCTATATATGGGGCTGATCGCATCTCGAAGATTATAAAGGGCGAAAAGCCGGCACCGAGCATCTTTGATCCGAGAGGGTAGGTTGGGCGATGGTGCTGACGGGAAATGGAAAAAGCCCCGAACGCGTAGCGTTCGGGGCTTTTATTATATGGCTAAACTGCTACCGCGCAGCTTACCCATGCGGGTGACTTCAGTGCGATGGTCGCAGGAAGCTTGATGAGCTGTCCCTGTCGGCACTCGACGTGCAGGCATCCGTCCCTCCCGAGGGTTTCCCAGGGGTCGATGACTCTGAATATCTCATAACGAAGGCCTCCGACAAAATCCTCGGCTGCCGTGACGTAGTCGGGATAGGGTTCGATTTCGATTTTCTGAAACGCCCTAGGCTCATTGTTTGGCCCAGACGTGTAGACGATGTCGCCCTTCCTGCCATTGATCAAAAAACAGTCCCACTGACCTTTCGGGCGAACGAAGCCATCGGTTTCGTGACTCATGCTTTCCTCCAGTTGGTTTAGGGTTTGACTGAATGTGCTGAATATTAAAGAACGATTCTGGAGAGCCGTAATTCTATCACCGCCCCATGCAAAATAAAAGTCCGCCACGTTTGCACGTAGCGGACTGAATTCTGACCTCTGACCGACAAAGAACCTGACTAGTTGCCCATCTCGCCCTTGAAGAAGCTGATGGCCTTCCGTCCGGCGCCCTCGATGTCCTTGATGCGGACGCCGACCTCGTAGACTCCCCGACGTTCGCGAACGTCCGTCGGACCATCCGTCCAGGGGTTGTAGAGTTTACCCCCGGTGTAGATCTGCATGTCCCCGCCCTGGTCGACATCGAAGTTGACGTAGCCGGAGGCGACACCGACCAGGCCGCCGTTTCCGCCTTGTATTCCCGGGTCGTTCAGAAGCGAGAAGCGAAGGTCAACGGAGAACCGCGGGCTCAACTGCATCAGGAATCTGGTGCCAAGCTCGTGGATGAAACCGTTGTCATCCGTCGCTTGCGCGCTCCAGTGTTCAGTTCGGAAATACAGGCGTGCCCGAATGTCCGGATTGAACTGGTGGTTGTAGCCGACCTCTGCAAACGGCGCCCTGATGTTCCATTCGCTTTGGGCGAGGAACTCGTGGCGATATCCGACAGTGAGGTCCCAGTCTTCGCAGAAGAGGAAGGTTTTCTCGATGAATAGTTTCTCCTCGTCGGTGAACTCGTCCTCGGCGCCGATGCCACGGATGAGCGATCCCCCCACTCGGAAGTGATAGGGAAGCTCGACCGCAAGGTCGGTGCGCGAGACGGGGTCGCCATAGGAGACACCGTTGTCGCTTACGTAATCGGACTCATACCGAGTGTCGATGCTGAAGACGACGGGACGCTCCTCGGTGGTCCGGGAACCCTCGAGGCGGATGTTTGACTGATCACTAGCCGAAGCACTGCTCGCCAGGAGCATGCCGATGCTGACGGTGAGCAAGGCCCACAGTTTTTGGATTTTCATGAGTTAACGGAATCTGGGTTTGTGGTTGCTGACGTGAAAGGGGATGACAAAGGCCATCTCTGTTATTGATACTAAACATAATTGAACTTTTGTCAATAGATGACGGTATTGGAAAAACAGGTGAAAACTCGTCGAAAAAACAGCGAATGTCCTTTATGAGACAAATCCTTAAAAGCGTTGCGAAGTAATGGTTTGTATAAAGGACAGTAAAGGACATTGATTATGTCCTTTACTATAGCCATTTTACGGCATATAAAGCATTGACAAGAGGGCAATAATAAATAGTATGAAACCCAAGTCGTCAAGTTTTCGCATTAACCAAACCCATGAATATTTTTACAAAAAATACCCGTCTGTCTCAGAAAGCGCTCTCTGCGGTGCTTTCGTTCTCCGTCATATCCTCTATTTTCCAGCCTTTCACGACATTCGCGGCCGCCCCTGCGGTTTCGCCTGACGTCGTAACGGCTATTGAGACCATCGTCGTTCCAGGAACCACTTCATGGATTGTTCCTGCGGACGTCACTGAGATTCGAGTGAGGACATGGGGTGCTGGCGGATCTGGCGGAAACGGCTCAACCACTGGAGATAACGTTCTCGGTGGAGGCGGTGGAGGCGGAGCTGGGTATGCGGAGGCTGACATTCTCGTCACTCCGGGCGAGACCTTCAGCGCTATCGTCGGACGAGGCGGTATCTCGACCGAAGAGGGTGCCGGTCGATCTGGCGAGACTACGTCTTTCAACTCATCTACCACGACGCTCGTGAGCGCGTCGGGAGGCGTTGGCGGAAAGCGAGGAACCGAGGTTCAGGCATCTGCACCTACCGTTTCCCTCTCTGCCACTCCAAAGCGATTCAACTCAGGCGAGTCAACGACGATTGTCTGGTCTTCGACGAACACTGATTCGTGCGTTGCCTCCGGAATGATCTCTGGAAACAAGGCTGTATCAGGATCCCAGACCGTAACCCGAACATCATCGGGTTCCGTGACGCTCACCTGTACTGGCCTTGGAGGAACCGCGTCAGCGTCCCTCTCCGTCACTGTAGACAACTGTGGACCACGAGGAGGTTGCTATACCGGTCCTAACGAGGGCGTTACCTCGTCGAGCTCTGAGGCTGACACAACCGTCGTGACCAACCCTACGGCTGCTGACGGCGAGGTTTTCAATGGTATCGCGGGAACCGGACTCGTCGGAGCGATCCTCGAGTCTGGCGTCTCTGCTAACCCAATCTCTTTCAATTCTTCAAGCGACATCGATTCAACCGACGGAGGCGCGGGCGCCCGGGGCGGTGCGGGAGGATCTCGATCAACCACGGCGAACGGCGCTGACGGAGTTGCTCCTGGCGCTGGCGCTGGTGGATCTGACGTCGCATTCGGCGGAAACGGCGCGCACGGCCAGATCGTCATCGAATCTATCGTCCGAGGCGGTCCTATCGTAAACGGCGCGCCTACGACTCCTGTGGTTGTCGGACCTGTCGGCGGTGATGCAGGCGTTTCATACTCTTTCTCTGCGCTCTCTACCGATCCTGAGGGCGAGACCGTGCGATACGGCTTCGACTGGGACAATGACGGCACCATCGATCAGTACACTGCGTACGAGGCGTCCGGAGTCGCCACAAGCACCTCGCGTACCTGGGACAATGACGGAACGTATACCTTCAAGGTCTACGCGGAGGATGTGAACGGAAATCGATCGACTGCCGCATCTCACACTATCGTTCTCACTAACTGCGGACCTCGAGGCGGTTGCTACCCTGGAAACACGGCTCCTGACAGCCTCACTGTAACTGGCCCTACCACCGGAACTGTTGGCGTTTCATACGACTTCGTCACCCGAGCGACTGATGCCGAGGGCGACACCATTCGATACGCTTTCGACTGGGATAACAACAGCACCTACGACGAATACACAGCGTTCGGAGCTTCCGGCGTTTCAACGACCACTTCACACGCCTGGTCTACGGCCGGCTCATATACTTTCAAGGTTATCGCCGAGGATTCTAACGGCGAGCGATCTTCAGTGGTCTCACACACTATCGTCATCACAACGGGCGGTGGATCGGGCAACAGCGCTCCTTCTGGCCTTGCTGTCAGTGGTCCTACGACCGGTGACGTAAACGTTTCATACGCTTTCACGGCGACTGCGACAGATCCTGAGTCTTCTGACGTCCGATACGGCTTCGACTGGGATAACAATGGCACTATCGACACCTTCACTGGATTCGTCACATCGGGAACCGCATCAAGCACCTCACATGCCTGGGCGACTGCCGGAACCTACACCTTCTCTGTATACGCAGAGGACACTGTCGGCGCGCGATCTGGAGCGGTCACACATACCATCACTATTCAGAACTGTGGTCCACGAGGAGGTTGCTACGGCAACACCGCCCCTTCAGGCCTCACTATCTCAGGTCCTATCGCGGGAACCGTAGGCGTCTCATACGACTTCGTCACCCGGGCGACCGACCCTGAGGGCGATACCCTTCGATATGGCTTCGACTGGGACAATGACGGCACTATCGACGAATTCACCGCGTACGGAGCTTCTGGGGTGTCTGCAACCACTTCACATGCCTGGTCTTCGGCGGGAACATACACCTTCAAGGCATATGCTGAGGACATGGACGGCGCTCGATCGTCTGCCGTATCGCACACTATCGCCATCACGACCGGTGGAACCTCAGGAGGAAACAACGCTCCTGTCGTCACATCAATCACCGGAACTACCACGGCTGCCGCGAATGTCTCCCATACCTTCACCGCGACGGCTACTGACGCCGACGGCGATGACATTCAGTACGGATTTGACTGGAACAATAACGGCGTCATCGAAACAGGAGCGGGCGAGGAGTGGACCTCATCAACACTTTCAGGGGTTTCTGTAAGCCGATCTAACTCATGGGCCGTCTCTGGCGACCAGACCTTCGCCGTATTCGCCCGAGACTCTCGAGGTGCGACATCATCACCTGCCACCTTCACCGTAAACATCGTCGGAGGTCTCACCAATATCGGCTTCGCTGTTAACGCGGGAGCGAACCTCAGCACCAGCGAGGCAGGAGCGACCGCGTCGTTCACCGTCGTCCTTACGGCAACCACTACCGCGAACGTGACCCTTCCGATCATGAGCTCAGACCTCACCGAGGGAACCACCACGATCGCATCGCTTACCTTCACCCCGGCAAATTGGAACGTCTATCAGACCGTCACGGTCACGGGCGTCGACGATTCTATCCTGGATGGAAACATCTCGTACGTCGTTACCGTAGGGCCTGCGGTGAGCGCCGATCTTAACTACAACGGCATTCCTGCACAGACCGTGTCTCTGATCAATTACGACAACGAGATTGCACCTCCTACGACGACAAGCGGCGGAGGCGGACGAAGCGGCGGACCATGCATCGGATTCGGCTGTCCGACCACAACGACCCCTGTAACCCCGGTCATCGACCCTATCATCACCTTCTGCCCGGCATCTGACTTCATCGTGTCATACATGCGAAAGGGGTCTCAGAACGATCCTAACGAGGTTCGAAAGCTTCAGTACTTCCTCAACACCTATGAGGGCACAACCCTTGCGATAAACGGCGTATTCGACGACGCTACCGAGCAGGCGGTCATGTTGCTCCAGTCTCGACACGCGGACGAGATCCTTGCTCCGTGGAACATCTCAGAGCCGACGGGAATCGTCTATATCACCACGTCTTCGTACATCAATCGATTCTTCTGTGACGAGAACCCTATATATCAGCCAGGAGACCTCGACACCGCAATCGGCATCACACCTACCGAAACCCCAGTTATCGACAACTCGGGTGACTTCGAAGGGGCAATCGGCATGGCGACAACTTCGGCATCAAGCACCGACAGCGGAATCTTCGACAACCTCGCAGGTGCATTCGGAGCCTTCTCCGGAGCGGTCATCGACTTCCTCAGGAGCATTCCCTGGTATCCACTCATCATAACCCTGCTGGTCCTCACAGGATCGGCCTACATCCTTCGCGGAATATACGTCAGGGGAGTGCCGGCTAGCGTGACAAGAATGTCCTTTATAAAGGGCACCACCGCGCTTGCCTCGGGAACTGTCCTTAATGTCCTTAATACAATGTCCTTTATGGGTGATCCAGAGTGGCTCTCAAGGAGCACTGGCCTCGGAATGACATGGATTTTGGCCCTCGGACTCATCAATCTCCTTGCTGTACTCATCATCAGCATTGCGTTCCTCGTAAACGCGCATCTCGAAGACCTGAAGGCTTCCAAATAGCCCACTCTTGTTGGTACAATGGTGCGTATGAAAACATACACATCATGGATCGTGACCATTGTCGCGGTGCTTCTCATCATCGGCGCGATGGTTTGGTATGCAGGCCGTCCCGGAAAGTACGACACCTTTGCGTCATGCATCGCCGACAGCGGTACCAAGTTCTACGGCGCGTTCTGGTGCCCTCACTGCCAGTCTCAGAAGGCCCTCTTTGGAAAGTCTGCGAAGAATCTCCCGTACGTCGAGTGCTCGACCCCGAACGGTCAGGGTCAGACACAGGCCTGTATCGACGCTGATGTAGAGAGCTACCCGACATGGGAGTTCGGTGACGGCTCTCGAAAGACAGGGGAAGCGACTCTCGCCGAGCTCGCGGTTCTCACTCAGTGTCCCCTCGTAGTCGATTCTACCGAGTAACGACCATGCAGCAGTTCACTTCCTCGTTCAACCTCGTCGTCAGCTCCCTCACGGTCATCGCGCAGGTTCTCTCTGTTGCCTTGATCGTTGCCCTCTTTTCCAAAAGGTTCGAGGCTGGCAGATTCGTCGGTTTCTTCAAGCAGAGGGCGATTCTCATCGCCCTAATTGTCTCGACCTCGGCAACGATGGGAAGCCTTATCTACTCGGACATCATCGGATACGCTCCGTGCACGTTCTGCTGGTACCAGCGAATCCTGATGTACCCGCAGGTGCTTATCATGGCGATCGCGCTTTTCATCAAGGATTCATCGGTAAAGGTCTACGGCGCGGTACTCTCTGTCATTGGTGCTGCAGTCGCCCTGTTTCACTATCTCGGCCAGCTCGGCGTCACGGAGCTTCCGTGCAGTGCGGTTGGCGTCTCGGTTTCCTGTGCCCGTCGCGCGGTATTCCAGTTCGGATACATAACCATCCCTCTGATGGCGTTTTCCGCATTCCTGCTCATAGCGCTCACTCTCGTCGTCTCGATGCGAAAGGGTAATTCCACCCAGGCATAATGGATATCGCGATCCTCATCCTTGCCTCGGTCTTTATCGCCGTGGGAATTCCTCTCGCGCTCATACCGATGGTGCCCGCGCTCGCATACATGTTCGTGGTTGCTCTCCTGTTCGGGCTCTATGACGGCTTTACCGCGCTCACCTTGGGTAACCTCGGCATTCTCGCGGGCTTCATCGTCGTCTCGTTCATCGTGGATAATCTTGCGGGGGTCCTTGGGGCGAAATACGGTGGCGCGCACGCGAGGTCGTTGCTCTGGGGAATACTCGGCGGACTTCTGGGGACTTTCGTCCTGCCGCTTTTCGGGTCGCTCGTCGGCCTCTTTGTCTCGGTCCTCGTCGCCGAGCTCTACTATCGCAAGACGAACTCGCAGGCTTTCATGGCCGCGTCAGGGGCGTTGCTCGGTGCGGCGGTCGGCATCGCCATCAACGTTCTGCTCGGGATCGGATTCCTCGTGACCTTCGTTGTTTTCTCCCTCTCCTAAAGAGTGGTATCATTGAGGCTACAGCGATATGAATAACTACTTTAAAATAGTCGCGGTCCTCGGTGGTATCGCCGTGCTCGTGTACGGGATTCTTGTCCTCGATATCGGGCGCAAGGAGGATGTCGTCGATTTCGTCACTTGCGTCGCGGCACAGAATCAGATCTTCGAGTCTCATCCTCGTCAGTGCAGGGACGATAACGGTCTTATCTATACGGAAGTCATCAGCGTCGCGGCCACCAGCAGTGCGACGGATATGATCGTCGTCGACTCTCCAATCGCGTCATCCACCGTCTCATCGCCTCTGGTGGTGACTGGTTCGGCGCGGGGAAACTGGTTCTTCGAGGCGTCGTTTCCCGTGAGGGTGTTTGGCGCGAACGGCATCGAGCTGGGTCTCGGGATCGCGCAGGCTCAGGGTGACTGGATGACGACAGAGTTCGTACCCTTCATCGCGACCGTTGAATTCGATGCGGAGGGAAACACCGAGGGATATGTTCGTCTCAGCAAGGACAATCCGAGTGGTCTTCCCGAGTATGACGCGCACGTGGATGTCCCTCTCACGTTTGAATTAAAAAATAACATATAAACCAATATGCCTAACGAGTCCCTCATTCACGCGGACATATTCTTCTTCATCTCGACGATCTCGCTCGTGGTCCTCACCATAGGCATCGCCATCGCGCTCTTCTATCTCATCAGGATACTGAGGAACGCGAGGGAGATATCTGATAAGATTAAGGTAGAGAGCGGGGAGATCCTCGCCGACTCGAAGAGGCTTCGGATCGCCCTGAGGGACGAGGGGCTCAAGTGGAAGCACGTCGCTCATCTCATCAGGGGCTTCTTCATGAGGGATGTCACAAAGAAGACGGCAAAGAAGAAGGATCCGAAGCCTGAAGTTACAAACTAATTCACATCATCATGGCAAAGACAACAAAAAACTCAGTATCAAAGTCGCAGTCTCACGCGGGAGCGATCGTCGCGGGAATCGCCGGTCTCACCGCAGCGGCCGTCGGCGCATACTATCTCTATGGCAGCAAGAACGCCCCGAAGAATCGCGCTCAGGTAAAGGGGTGGATGCTCAAGGCAAAGGGAGAGGTTCTCGAGAAGCTCGAGGGAGTTCAGGATATCAGCGAGTCCGTATACGCGACTGCCGTTGACGCCGTCGCGAAGAAGTATCAGTCGCTGAAGAACGTCGACGCCCAGGAGCTCGAGTCATTCATCACCAACATGAAGGCTCATTGGTCAGGCATCAAGAAGTCGGCGAAGAAGTCTCCTGCAAAGAAGAAGACCGCCAAGAAGGCAACGAAATAGCATGAAGACATCGTGGGGCGGGGTGGCCGGCTGGTATGACGCTGTCGTCAATGATGACGATTCGTACCAGAACAAGGTCATATTGCCGAACATACTTCGCATCATGGGACCGGAGAAGGGCAAGACCATCCTTGACCTCGCCTGTGGCCAGGGCGTCTTTGCCCGTGCCTTGGCAGCCAAGGGTGCTCGTGTCGTCGGCGTCGATATCGCCCCGGAACTGATAGCCATCGCCAAGAAGCACGCGGGGCACACCGAGGAATACTTTGTGTCGTCGGCTGATAATCTCGAGATGTTCAAGAATGGGTCGTTTGACGACGCCATGACCGTTCTCGCAATCCAGAATATCGAGCACGCTGCCAAGACCTTTAAGGAAGTGTCTCGCACCCTGAGGGCGAAGGGGCGATATGTAATCGTACTCAATCACCCCGCGTTCCGCATTCCCGACAAGACGTCGTGGGGATGGGATATAGCCGTCGGCGCCCAGTACAGGAGGGTGGACGAGTACATGTCAGAGTCCCGAAAGGCCATCGACATGCACCCTGGAACGCCCCAGAAGGACCTCACGTACTCGTTCCACAGGCCGATGCAGAACTATTCGAAGATGCTCGCGAATGCTGGCTTCGCGATACTTCGCATCGAAGAGTGGATGTCCCACAAGGAGAGCGAGAAGGGCCCTCGCAAGCTCGCCGAGGACAAGTCTCGCAGGGAGATCCCGATGTTCATGTGCCTCGAGTGCATGAAATTGGACTAAGTGGTCTGATAGGTTTCTTTATTTTTATTTTATCTCGTTTCCATAGACCTTTTGTTATGCTCATAGGAACACCCTATGAGCATTTCATATTCCATACAGAACTCGGACAAACTGCTGAAGCTTGATGGTGAGCGTCAGTACATATACAAACTTCGTGATCTTCCCGAGGCAGACAAGCCTCGCGAGAAGCTCGTCCAGCACGGTCCAGGCATGCTTTCCATCATCGAATTGGTGGCGATTATCCTGAATACCGGAACAGTCAAAGAAGACGTCCTTACCATGGCATCGCGCATCATCAGGGAGTACGGCGAGAAGAGCTTCGCCTCTTTTGACGACCCGAAAAAGCTGTCCGAAGAGATATCCATTCCACTTGGGAAGGCCTGTCAGATCGTCGCTTCGGCAGAACTGGGACGTCGATTCTTTAAGAAGCCGGGTGGTAGGAACGTAAGCATTCGCAACGCAAAAGATGTGTCCGCATACGTTCGGGATATGCACGAACTGCCAAAGGAGTATCTGAGGGGAATCTATGTGAACGGCCATCATCGAGTGGTGCACGACGAGGTTCTTTCTATGGGGACGCTCGACGCTAACATTATCCATCCGCGTGAGGTGTTCAAGCCCGCCCTTGAATACGGGGCGGCCGCCGTAATTTTGGTCCACAATCATCCGTCAGGCATGGTCATGCCCAGCTCTGCCGACATCGAGATCACCAAACAGCTTGTCAGTGCGGGAAAGATCATGGGTATTTCCCTTATCGATCATGTAATCGTCGGAAAGGGAAAATACGCTAGCGTTCCAATCATATATGAATAAACACACAAGCCACACGGCGACTCACGTAAGGATGAGCAGGATATCCACGTATATAATCCCTCGCTTCGAGGCCTTCGTGCGCGATTGCCAGCCTCCGCAGGGCGATCGACCGATACAGATCAGGTATTTCAACGACGTGGTCTGCCTTTTCCTGAAGACCTTCTCAAAGTTCTACAGCCAGGATGAATTGACGCCCGAGGACAAGGCGAATCTGAGGCGCTATCTGGAGAAGATGATAGAGGCGAAGGAGGCGATTTCGGGGAGCCTGAAACTTTAACGGGTATCTACGAGCGAGAGGCTGTATCGAAGCGCGTACAGCATGAGGAGTCCGAGGAATATGAAGAGCATGCGGATATCAAATGCGATGAAGAGGATCATCGCGACGATCGGGCTGATGATGTAGGCGAGAGGTCGCATCATACGCGCAAAGCTGATGAGGTGCGCGTTCGACGCATTCACCTGCTTGAAGAAATAAGTGTCCGCCATAATCTCTACCATGGCCGCTCCCACGCGGCTTGTGAGCAGGATGATGGCCCATACGACGGCATTGTGGTCGGTGACGAATGGGATAAGGATGGCACAGGCTGCCATGATGACGAATCCGACAGAGAGCATCTCCTTTTCGCCGAATCGGGTGTCCGCAAGCTTGCCTAAAGGCGCCTCGAGGACCACGAATGGGAGGAGCATGATGCTGAAGATGATTCCGATGGTCGTCCACTCGAAGCCCACCGTTTCGTGAAGGTATATCGGCATGTAAATGATCATCCAGGCATAGAAGAACTGGAGGATGAGTTGCGACAGGAGCACCCCTTTGATGTTCTTGTCCGCCCAGATCTCCCCGACGCTTTGCCAGAAGGGGATTCGGCTGTAGAGGGGATCCTGATATTTCCTGAGGGCTCCGTAGATCAGGATGATGGTAGGGACGAGCAGGATGGCGCTCGCGATGTAGATGTTGGAGAAGTTGTCGTTTCCAAGGATGAGAGGGGCGAGAGCGGGCGCTATGAGCCACGCCGAGTTGACCGAGGTCAGGAACGTCCCGCGGATCTTTCCCGTCGAGGCATTGTTCGAGAAGCTCTCTAGGAACATGTCGAGGGTGTAGTTGACCAGGGCGATCGTCACGAAGCTCAGGATGAACGAGAAGACGATGGTCAGTGGTCCGTCACCGAGGATGAGGCCCATGAGGGCGACGAGGTTCGCGAGGAGCAGGGTCAAGGTAACCTTCAGGTTGCCGAATCTCTTGAGTATCCTGGGCATCTCGATGAACGAGGCGATGGCGGCGATCGAACCGGCGGCGTAGATGATGCCTACGATGGACTCGCCTCCGCTGACTCCCGCATCGGTGAAGGTCTTGCTGAGGAACGTCGAGTTGATGTAGGTCGGTATTGCGTAGCTGAGGTTGAAGACGAAGCCGATGACGTACATCATGGTTCGCTTGGCGGACAGGATTTTTTCGTCGAGCATAGTGCAGTAATTCTACCATAAACAAAATGAACGCCTCAGTTGACTGAGGCGTTCACCGTCGCTTTGTTAAGCGTCTGTTTGTTAGATTGTGAGAAGCACCGGAATGACCACTGGTCGCTTGGCGGTCTCCTGGAAGAGGTGTCGCGATACGGCGTCGGTGACATTCGCCTTGATGTAGTCGACGTTGATCGGATTCATGCCGTTCGAAGAGTCCTCGATTGTCTTCTTGATGATGTGTCGGGTGTCTCGGAGGAGGTCCTGCGACTCTCTGAGGTACACGAACCCTCGGGAGATGATGTCAGGGGACTTTCGGAGTCGTCCCGTCTGGGCATCGATGATGCCGAAGACGATGAACATTCCGTCCTGGGCGAGCATCTGTCGGTCTCGGATGACGACCTCCTGGATGTCTCCGACCGAGAAGCCGTCCACCATCATGAGGCCTCCCGGAGCCTTCTCCTTGAGCTTCACGATCTTGGTTCCCTTGTCCTGTATCTCTATGATGTCGCAGTTGTCGGGAACGATGATGTGATCCTCTGGCATGCCAAGGCCCATGGCGAGCTCCGCGTGCGTCCTGAGCATGTAGTGGTTGCCGTGAATCGGGATGAAGAACTGAGGCTTCACCTTCTTGTGGAGCCACTCGAGCTCGCCTCGGTTTCCGTGACCTGTCGAGTGAATATACACGTCCGAGGTTCGGTAGTGGATGATCTTTGCTCCCTGTCGGGCGATGTTGTCCTTGAGCTTCTGAACGGTCTTCTCGTTTCCTGGAATGACGGATGACGAGAGGAGTACCGTGTCTCGCTTGCCGATATGGATATTCTTGTGGGCCTTTGTCGCCATACGCATGAGGGCGGCGAAGTCCTCTCCCTGTGCGCCCGTCGCGAGGACGACCATGCGATCTGGTGGAACCGACTCGATTTCGGTAGAGCTGATGATGGTGCCTTTCTTGACGTTGAGGATGCCTGCCTGCTGGGCGATCTCGACGTTCGTCTTCATCGATCGTCCCTCGAGGACGACCTTCTTTCCGTACTTCTCGGCGCTCATGATGATGGCACAGACGCGCTCGAGCTGTGAGGCGAACGTTCCGATGATGATGCGTCCCTTGATGTTCTTGATGATCTCGTCGAGGTTCTTGTGCACGACTGACTCTGGGGTAGAGAAGCCCGGGTTCTCGACATTGGTCGAGTCACAGAGCATGAGAAGGACCTTCTCCTTGTCGAATATTGAATAGCTCTCCTCCTCGCTCTCCACGGGCACTCCGTCCACGTGCGTGAGCTTGTAGTCGCTCGGCGCGATGACGAGACCGTGCGGGGTCTCGACGATGATTCCCATCGAGTCCGGAATGGTGTGGGTAACGGCGAAGAAGCGAACGTAGGTGTTTCCCATCTTGATGCGATCGTTCTTCTCGACGACCTTCATGTCGAGGGGCTCGAGGTGAGGGAACTCCGTCTGGCGCTTCTTGATCATGATCGCGGTAAGGTTTCGCGTGTACATGGGTGGGTTGCCGATGCGATCCATGATGTAGGGAATGCCTCCGATGTGGTCGAGGTGGCCGTGTGATATGACGATGCCCCTGATGCGGTCCTTTCGCTCCTCGAGGTATTTGATGTTGGGGAGAATATAGTCGATGCCTGGGGTGCTCTCGTCCTTGAACGAAAAGCCCGCGTCGAGAACGATGATGTCGTTTCCGATCTCTATCGCGGTCATGTTCCTGCCGACCTCCTCTACTCCTCCGAGGGGTACGATGCGGATGTTCTCTCCGACCC
>LLBY010005720.1_pt5 | contig 16738 bp, 23 predicted proteins | sample 1489401 | NCBI WGS metagenome assembly LLBY01 (sample SAMN04092656, study PRJNA295927) | soil metagenome | biome: Soil prokaryotic community; feature: Bulk soil; isolation source: soil from tomato rhizosphere | host: tomato cultivar Hawaii 7996 | place: South Korea | collected 2011-11-01 | reverse complement strand
TCAATATTTAAAGTAGTAGTTCCGTTTGTTTGCAAAGGATATATGTAATCATTTTTTGAAGCTAATGCTTTTAAAGCTTCAATTATCTGGTATCCGTTTGATTCGTTATCCGGCAGTTCAGTTGGAGTGATTTCATACAGCCTCATTAATTTTGATATATTGGAATGCAAATCTCCATATATATTCCTGTTAACAGGTGTTCCGTTACCGCTCCCATCATTATCCTTAACCCTTCCATCAGGATAATTTATTAAATCACTAAGATCAACATTGGGATTGTTTTTTAATGGTATCATAATTATTATTTTTTATCAAAATTAAACATATTCTATTAAACATACGAAATAAAGGTAAAAGCAACCAAATGAGCAGGTTTCAATTTAAGCACTAATTCCCTAAACTCCTCCTCTCTGTTTGCAGGTATAACAGCAGAATCACCCAATACAGATCCACAAATAAAAAACGTGGCCCAAAGTTTATCATCTGCAACAGAATAAAGTTCATTTGGCTTGTATGAATTAGCAATTACTTGTGAACTACCACCTCCATGTTGTGTACCTATACCATGTTGTGTACTTCCCCCATGCTGAACATTAGTAATTGCTTCAGCTAATATCTCGGATGGTCTTTTATAAACTTTAACTCCTCCTTCAATAAATCCATTTTCAAAAACATAAACATTAAATCCGGCAACCTGCAATTGATATTCTATGTAATTTCTATGCTGTCTTGCAGGAACATTTCTACCCCTACTCATCCTTCTTAAAATAGCAGCTCTACGTTCCTCTACACTTAAATTTGTGTCAACAGTCATTCCGTATCTATATTCCCATAATTCACAATCTTGAATAGTAAAATTGATATTATCTGGAAATGTAGAATCAATAGTTGCTTTTCCATCTTCAACCAACCGAATAAAACTTCTATCAATAGCTAAATGTGTATTATAAGAAACTCCATCCTTTTTCATATAAAAAGCTCTACCTGTAGGATACAATTGATTAGTAAGCTCCGCTAATTTAGCACCAATTTTCTTTATTCCGAAAGTTGGAAACTTATGAGGTGTTTTATATCCATGAGGTGTATTAACCCCGTGAACGGTACTTTTGTCTGTTACTTGATACATATTAAGCAAAATTTAAGTTTCTCAAATAAGGTATGTTTCCAAGAGTAAATTCATAAGAAACTATTAAATTACCATCTACATATAAATCTAAAGTATTGAAGAAATTACCGTTAACCAAAGTATCTGTAACAACAGATTGAACTTTTCCTGAATATAAAATATCATTCTTATTTCTTCTCAAATCTGCTCCTGATATAAAAGGTCTTACATCATACAAGAAATCTTCAATACTTGTTTGAATTGCGCTTTGTATTGAAGCAGAAGTATCATTTAATCCAGAAATAGTTACATCAACAGGAACTAATGTAATTGCTGAAACCTGAACATCTGCTTGCATAGGTCTGCGACCTCTTTCGTTAATTGGTTTGGTTACATCTGGATCTTGTTCAATAACTTCTTCAACTTCAGTTAAAATAGAACCGCTTGGTGTTCCTTTTCCATCTGTACTATCTGCAATTGTAGCTTCAACGTAAACATCTACAATACTAGCATCTACATCACGAACATAAGGATAAATCAATCTCACTCCTTGCGCATCACTAGCCCATTGCCTATAATCAGACCTTGAACCTCCTTGTGGCTCTAATTGAATTGCGTTCAAAATAGCTTGTCGATACAATTCTAAAGTTTCACCTGCTTTTGGCTGCACCAAAACTTCTGAAACTGTAACCGTTTTATCTACACCTATAACCGGCTCTGTGATAGTCAAATTATCTCCTACATTCAAATTAAATTCAACTCCTCCACCGATAGAACGAATCTCTATTTCATCTGCTGTACCTGTGCAAACATATTCTGAATCCAAAATATAAACTTGTCCTGGATTCAAAGAATCTTCATTCGACTTGAAAGTTAAGTTTGTTCTTAAAATAGATCCTGCAACAGCAGAAACAGAAACTTTAAACGAACCAATAGAATCCGGAAAAGGATTTCTATTCAAATAAATCTTTCCTTGTCGCTCTAGCGTTCCTCCCTGATCGGCCGTTGTAGCTTTATCAGGAAAAACATTATCCTGAATATCCCCTAAGTATAAAAAAGCTAAATGAAATTTTGCTGAATAAACTAAAGCTTGTGCATCAAATACTTTTTTTAATTTATCAGTAGTTAAACTCAACTTGCTTTTTAAGTCATTAGAGATGTCTGTGTAAATCTCTTTAATAGTTGGAATAGGTTTCATTTTAAATTGTTTTTTCGATTATTAATTCACCTTTAGCATTATCATAAACCAACTGTAAAACCTTATCTTGTTGGTTTGATAATTGGGTAAATTCGATTATTATTCTTAATTTATTTACGCTAAGTATAGAAGCATCTACGGTTAAATTTACAATATCTTTTAAGTACTCCAAATCTTTATTTACGGATTGAATAATTTTCAACCTACCGGAACTATTTAAAGCTACATTTTGAAGTGTTCTTTCTGTTTCTGAATTAAATTGTTTTGTTTTAACTTCATTCCAAACCAAAGAATTTCCCCAATAATCAAATCGTTCTTCACTTTCAAGATAAGAAGCCTTTGTAGATGCCTCAATATTGCCCCCAAATAAAGCCAAATAAATTTGTTGATACAACGATTCACCTAATAGCAAATCGTTGTTTAAAATAGCGAAATCACCTCCATCACCTGTTTCTGCTAATAAAATATCTGTTGTACTCATAATTAATCGTTTTTAGAAGATTTTTTAGTAGTAGATGTTTTAACATCAATTCCCTTAACATTAGAAGCATCAGCCTCCAATCCATAACCATCAGGAGCAGTTAATCTTAAATCTAAAGTACCTCCTTTTCCTTGAATAGCACCTAATATGTTTTGCATATCATTTTTATTATTACCTGCTAAATTTTCTGTTTTTCCATAAGTATTCCAAGAAGGCATTTGCCCTCCTAATACAGAAAAATTAGAAGCTCCAAGCATTCCTATTGAACCCAATTCAGGAGTTTTCATGCTATGAACATTAGAAGCTAAATCTTTGAAATAAGAACCAACTAAAGGTAATCTACCAAGTATATTAAGAATACCTTCCAATGGAGTTAAAACAAAATCTACTAACATATTTCCAATAGCTTTTATTCCTTCTGTCCACCCTCCAAATTCAAAAGCATTTTTAATCCTTGAAAAATGATCTGCTATTTTCAATGCCAAAGCAATAACCCATCCTAACGGTCCTATTAAAAATAAAATAACATCTCTCCAATCTTTCCAATGTTGCACCATATCAATAACTATCCATACTAAAGCTACAACTGCTGCTGCTAACAATGTTATTTGCCATAATAAAACACCTACAGTAACTCCTGCGTACCCGGCACCTAACGTAATAGCCGAAAACAATACTTTAACAATACCAATTAAAGAAGGTAACCATAAAAAGAAAGCATACAGCTTAACAATCCATCCTCCAACAGTAACAGCTGTACCAATAGCTCCTAATGCAGCAGCAGTATATAATAACCCCTTAATAAATCCTGGATTATTTTTTAAAAACTCTGTTGTTGATTCTAAAATAGGCTTCATTTGTTTAGCAAATTCGCTCAATGCAGGCAGCAATGAATCACCTACAGTTATAGACAAATCCTTAATTTGATTCTTTAATCTTGCTAGCTGGGAAGCCCTGTTATTTGCTCTAGCATCATACGCCTTTTTCCCCGCATTGTCTGTTTTATCTAAAATATTATTGTAAGCATCAGTATATTGATTGATAACCTTTTGATTCCTCAATAACAAACCTATACCTGTACTTGCTCCAGCTCTACCCCAAATCTGATTTATATTAAGCCCCATTTCCTCTCCTTTACTTAATATTTGAGAAAAAGACTTTATAACATCATTCTTGTTTCTTTTAATTAATTGAGAAAATGATTTTACATTTAATTGTTTGAATATTTTTCCAATATTTCCAGCCCCTTTTTGTGTACTGGTTGTCATTAATTGAATCTGACTAATAGCCGTGGATGTGCTTTGATTAACTGCTGTTAAACCTGCAATCATAGCATCGTATTGAGCTGATTTACCTCCTGCCAAACCAAAAGACACAGCTCCTTCAGCATAAGTAGGTCCCAATTCAGCTAAAGTTCCCTTACCAAAGTTTAATATTTTTTGAGCCTGATTTGCAGCATCCAAAGCACTTAAATTTTCAGAACCGAAAGCCCCTAATTTAGCTAAAAGTAATTCTGTAGCATCCTTCATTGAACCAATACCACCTACAGACAATTGCTCAGAAGCTTTTAACAATGGTAATATTTCAGGCTGTTTAACACCCGCTGAGGCTAATTCAAAATATGAATCCGTAATATCACCTAAACTATTAACACTATGTTTAGCTAAATTCCTAACCTCTTTTGAAACCTGTGACAACCTATTTGGAGTTAACTGCAAAACAGTATTAATTTTACCCATTTGGTCTTCAAACTCAACAGCATCGTTTATTGGCTTAATAAACATCCCTCCAATAACAGCAGAAGTAGCCACCATTCTAGTGCCGACACTAACCATTTTATTCCCTAATCGGCTTGAAGCAGCCTGAGCAGTACCATTAAATTTTGACATATTTCTTGTCATTGTTCCTACCACACCGCTAAATTTATCTACAGCAGTAAATATAGTAGGTACTTTCATTGCTTGTATTCCCATAAGTTTTTAATTTTTATAAAAAAATCCCTAGATGTATCAAACTTCTAGGGATTTCAATTACTCATTTTTTGTGTATTCGTTTGATTTCATTATACCAGTACCATAATCCATTTATATCAATATCATCAGCGTATAATTTATTCAAAGTTTTCGGTGTCCAATAGTACTCTCCTGCTATGCTTTTATAAGCATTATCATTCGATTCTTTATTGCTAATTGTCCACCTTACGAAAAAACGGCTGCAACTTGACTAATTATATCATAATCATATCTGCTAAATTTATCCAACATTGCAATTGGCTGATCGATAATATAAGATACCATTCGTAATTGCAATTTGAAAACCTCATTTTGTGGATGTAAACCACTTGCAAGATCAGCTAATGTAGTCGGCTTAATTCTTGTTCTAAAATTGATTTCAGAAACAGAAACTTCACCATCTGCATTTTTAATTGGATCTTTCAATTTGAACACAGGAACACCTTCTTCATTGAAAGTTAGTAATCCATCCATAATAGATTCTAAAATATCCGGATAGGTTTCTTCTAACTTATCTTTTGAAACAGGTTTCTTTACAAACTTATTAATCAAACCCTCTAACTCATCAATTGCAACATCCTTACTTACTGCATTATTTTTTAACATATTTTCTACTTTTTAATTATTAACCAATTACTTCAAATTGAGCAGCAGCTACTTTTAAATTAAATGTACCTGCATTTTTGTCCGCTTGAATATCACCTACGATTACCCCTCCTCCTACACTCTTGAATATTTGTCCTGAAATATGAACAAAAGTCCATGTTTGAGGCAAAGTAGAACCTGCTAATTTTTTCAAACTAACATCAGTTCCTAATTCATTTGCAATAGGACCTTCAATACTTCCTCTAAAGAAATTCTTTTGAACCATTAAAATACCATTAGAAGTAGCCTGATTTGCATCATCATTATTTCTAATACCTCCTGTATCAACAGTAAAACTTTCATTTGCTTTAGGATTGAATCGGTATGTTTGCCCTGCCTCTTGGCAAGTGATTTCTAGCATATCTCCAAAAACTATCATATCTTTTTATTTTTAAAGTTTATTAAAATCCTGCAACAGCAGTTGTACTTTCGATTCTAGCAATTCCAGTTCTTTTGTATTTGAAAAGAGTTTCAAATCTGTTTGGATTAATTGTACTAATCTGAACCATTGTATTTGTTTTAGAAAACTCTGGATCATTAATTAATGCTTTCTCAGCTAAATCATCAAACAAATCATAAACGATTCCTTTCCACTCTCTAGGCTTAATTGCTCCCGATACATTAGTGATTTGAGAATCTGCAACTAAAACTTTATCTTTTAAATTGATTGTTTCAAGAGTTCTATAAGCATCCGAAACATTCCAATCTAAATTCAAATTTCTAGTGTAGTTGTATTGCAATGGACTTTCACCATCAGGATGATAAGTAGTAACTAAATCCTGAACCACATAAGCACCGTTAACCAATGAAACAGTAGAACAACCTTTTTTAACCAAGAAATCACGATTGTTATAATCTTTCATATCTCCTATATTCAAATCACTTGGAATTGGCATATCAGGATAAGCAAGATTATTCACATCCAAATGAGGAGTGTTTTGGTAAACTACAGAAGCCAATGCAACCATATTTGCTGCTGCTTCATAAGTAAATCCTTTTGAATTTGGAGCAGGACAAAGAACATTAGTTACTTGTGCAACTCTAGCAACATCATCTGTGATTAAAACCAAATCATCTTTATCAGATAAAACGCTTCCAAAATAAGCGCAAAACGGCTTGAATACAAGTCCTGAATATCTTCCTGTAGGGTTAACATCGTTTGGCAGTCCGTTGAACGATTCTAAAGCAGATAATTGCGCTGTTCCATAAGTGTTAATTACCATTGTGTACCAATCATCTCCAAATTGAGCTAATGAAGCAGCTAAATCAACCGAACCTGCTCCATTTGTAGAACTAGTTTGGCTATAAGCTAAACCTGCTGCTGTAGTTCCATAATCAATTCCAATGTTTAATTCAGCACTTGTAGCACCTTTCCATTTTGATGTGATAGTAACAACTCCTAAAGCAGCAACAGCAGTACACGGCGCATTTAAAACACCATTGATAGCATCGGCAATTTTAGCAGCTACTTGCGTTGCAGTATCATCAATAGCTACATCAAAAGAATACTCTTGAAAATCTAAGCTTGTTCTACCATTCACAATTACCTTATGAGTAGCATTAGCTGTAGCTGTTCCGGTAACAGTCCATTCCCTTTCTGTAGCAGTTGCTCCACCATCAGTAATTTGAGGAAAAACGATTGTTGGAATACCACCTACTCCATCAGACCCATTAGGTCTTAAAATACGCATTACTGAATGAATTGGAGAACCAGGACCAAACAACTCACCTGCTTCACTTGCACTTGTAACCTCTACTTTATCTGTAGTTAGTCCTGCTTGGTTCGCTGTGTTTGCTTCTCCAAAAATTGCAATAATCTGAGGTAGATTTCCGGTTTCATTACTAAAGAAACCTCTTTTAATAGTGTATCCGCTAACTCTCGATATTCTGTCAAGTCCTACGGATGTGGATATTGTACCCATAATTATCTTTTTTTTAATTATTAAAAACTAATTTTATTCCTTTATCAGAAGTTTCATAATTGATTATTGTATCATTTCCTTGAAACTCTATTCCCGACCATGCTTCAGTTGATTCAACTGCTTTTACTAAGTAATAAATTCGGCAAAATCTAATTCCATTTGCATCGTAATTTGAGTGATTACCCCAATTTGAGTAATCTGTATCAAACGTAATCTTTTTGATGTATCGGTTTCCAATTAATCCAGGAGGAAATCCTAATGTTCGATATTTTGCTGAACTTAAAATATACCGAATCATTCCAACATATTTAAAAAGCTTATCTCTAACATCAATACTCAAAGATTTTTGATCCGATTCTATTCCTCCACAAAAAACATCAATGAAATACATATTTTGTTCTTGTTCAGAAGCATTAGAAAACTCATCATAATCTCCTTCCCGCATTGCAATTGAAATCATTACATCTTCGGACTTATCATAAGGCTCAATTCTTTCTGTGTAAATCTCAAACACACTATCTAAAGATTGCATAGTATGTTGGTTAGTGATTTCAAGTAAAAGGATTTCAGCAATCTTATTTTGAATAGTAAGAAATGATGGATCAGGAATTTGTTCTGTTATTAAAGCAGCCATAGTCTAAGGTTTAAAATCTTCAAGTATTAAAATAATCAATCCTAAGTTCTGATCTGGCAAATTTTCACGAACATTAAAGTATCTCATTTCGCCTGAACTATCTTTAAAAGAAACCTTAAACTTTAATAAAGCAACCTCTCCTTTTGCATTTCTAACAGTAAATCCTTTTTGAACTAATAACTCCTCATCAATTGTAGCACGAGATATTTTAGTGTTTACCTGATTACCGTCTGAATCAAATGAAATAGCGTGAACAACTGCCCATCCTGTAATGTTTTCTGTTTTGCTTCTATCAGGATTACTTATTGTAATATCAACTTGATAACCTCCTGAAGTGACGAATCTTTTAGCATCTCTTTTAACAATATCGAATAAGCTTCCTGCCATGATTATTTAGCTTTAGGTTGGCTTTTTTTAGATTCCTTTTCAACAGGAACTTCTTTTACATCTTCTGTTTTTTCTTCTTTTTGAGAATCAACTTCAATGTTTTCAACTTCTTCTGAATAAATTTCCTTTTCAACAGGAACTTCTTTTACTAACTCAACAAAACCTTTTAAGTCCTTTGGAGGTAAAAGTAGTTGACTTTCATCAACTACTTCTCCAAATTTTGCAATCTTGTTGTTTTTCAAAGAATGAGCAATAACTATAATTTTATACTTTGCCATATCTTTTGTTTTTTATTAAGCAAGAACTTGCATTGTGTAAATTTTGTCAATTGTAAAAGGGATAACCAATGGAGCAGAGGTTAATTCTATTGTACTTGACAATGTTTTTTTGTCGCTGTATGATCTAATCAAATAATTAGCCTCAATAATAGCAGGAACATCAGTTTCGACACCTCCTATCATAGCCGTGTTCATAGTTGGTAAACCTCCAAATACTGTTTTCCCTTGAAAATCATCTGGAATCATTACAACTAAATTTTCAGCTAAATAATATTGAGTATCACCGTTAGCATCAGTATATTTTTCATTGTAAGTCCAAATGTTTACTGTGAAATCTCCGGCAGCAACTTGACCTTGAAAAGCCATCCCTGAAACACCATCAAACTGAGGCATATTAATGTTAATTCTTTGAATTTGTTGAATAACATTTGGACCTTGATTTTTTATTTCGTCAGAAGCTAACATCGCTTCCCAAGCAGCAGAACGCATAACAACGTTTGTAGCAACTCCTCCTGATTGCCCCACATTACGCAAGAAATCTAATCCTTTACGAATGTCAGTTAATGGTTTGGCTGTAGAAGCAGAACTCCAATAAGCACCTCCTGCTGATACGTTAACCATAGAAGAAGCTTTTCTTTTATAATCAACATTGTCACCATTCGCAACAGTTACAATACCTGTTTGAAGAACATCTGCTTGTTGTTTACGAATTGCACGAATGATTTTATCTCTGTTTTTAGAAACATTTTTAAAAGCATTTCTTGTGATAACAGCATTAACTTGAACATTTTCCATACCAACACCTAATGCAATAGTGTTCATATAAACCTGATCTCTTTGGAAATCATAATCCTCTTTAAAGAAAGGAGGAATATATTTCTTTTCAGTAACCTTACTGAATTTGTTTTTGTTTCCTTCTGTAAAACGAACAACATCAACAGCAATTAAATCGTTATCTCGTTGAACCTCTACATCTACCTCTAATGTCGGTGTAGTTTCTTCTGGAAACCAACCTGAGAAACCTGCTTTTACAGGAATCATTTCCTCAAACTTTCCAACTATTTTTTTGGAAACTAATGAACTGTGGTCTTGAATTGAAATTGCCATAATTAATTGTCAAAATTTGTGCCTTCAGTTACGTTGTTTAAAACGAAACCTAAAGCAGTTAATACATCTTTTAATGATTTAGAACCTACAATAGAATCTAAACTTACTCCTAATGGAAGGATCAACATTCCTGCATCAATATCTCCTGAAATTGCATAATTGGCAGAAATAGTTCCTCCATTAGCAATAGTATTTAAACCTTCAATTTTCAAGATACCGATAACATTTGCTAATGTTGCAGGTGTAGCAGGACTGAAACCATCTTCTGTTCCGGCAGAACCGTTTACAATAGTGATAGCTGTAACCGAACCTGTTCCTGTAGCAGCTAAATCAGTTTTATTTCCTACAGTAGAAGCAGTAAATACAACTTTATCTGTTTCAGATAAAGCACCTGTACTGTATCCTGTAAGCGTTCCTGAAAAAGCACCTGAACCTACATATCCAACAGCTTTATCAGCAAAAGCAGCAGCTACTTCAGCAGCAGTTTTAGCACCAGAAGCAGTATAGGTTAAACCTGCAAGGATTACAGTTTCAGTATCAGCTAAATCAGCAAATTCTACAGTAGCAGTTTCAAAAGTACCTGCATTTCTTACTACTAAGATTCCATCTTGCGCAACTAAATCTTCTCCAAGATTGTTGACTAAAATTCCTTTTGAATAACGATTTCCAAAAGTGAAAATATTTTGTGCTAAATAATCAACAGTCGATTGATTTCTTGTAGCATCTCTTTGGGTTGCATATATGCTCATAACTAAATGATTTTACGATTTATAATTTGAAATCAAAAGCTGCTTTAGCTTCATCTTCTTTAGCTTTTTCGGCATCATCTTCTACTTTTGTAGAAGTTTGACCTGTAACCACATCCGGAATATTGTCAGATTTTAAATCTTTAACAATTCCATTTTTGGCTAATGAAACCAAAAACACATTTGTTTGTGATGGGGTAATTTCTTTACCGCTAGCAATACCTTCAGAAACAGCTTTTGGATCAGCTTCCTGGAATGCTAACCATGATTTAACTCTTTCTTGTTCATTGCTAACACCTTCAGCCAAAATTTCAGAATACAATTCTGGATGATTTTGTTTTAACTCTACTTTGTTCATTGTATTAGTATTTGAATTTATATTTGAATTATTTACTCCTTGTGGTTGTGATAAAATCATTTGAACTACATCATCGAAACTTGCAATTCCATCTATGAATGTTCCTACTGCATCTTTTGAGAAAACAGTATGTCCATCATCATAAGAACTTCCTTTTAACTGAGGTCTGTTATTTAATACAGATTCAATTAAATTTTCATTAATAGGATCTAGCAATTCGTTTATGATTAAATCGTAATTGTCATTATTTATAGCCTCCTCAAAAGCTTTGTTTTTCTTAGTAGATTTTGTTGCATAAAGAACAATAGTTTTCTCTCCATCTCTATCTACATTTCCATGAGGCTTTCCTCTAAACTGAATCATTGTACCTACACTTCCTACGATATTCATTCCATCTTCTGAATAAACACCTGTTGAAGCAGAAATAATACCATAAGCAGCAGAACCGGCCATACCTCCTTTTTCAACTAAAGCATAAACAGGTTTCGTTTTTTTTACCTCGTTTATTGCATCTATCATCAATTGAACTGCTCCTGTAGCACCGCCTCCTGAATCTGTTTTAATAACAAAACCTTTAATCCTGCTATCTTTAGCCATTCTAATCATTTCAGATGACAACTCCTTAGTTCCATAAGAAGAAGCTCCTCCATTTTTAGTGATTGGACCATTAAGATTTACAATTCCAATTCCATCAAAAGCATCCGAATTATTTAATTGCCATGTACGATTAATAATTCTAGTTTCAGATGTAATCTGTAATAAGCTAATCGAATTAAGTTTTTGTTCAGGAGCATCAAGAACAACACCATTTTGAATGTTCTTCAAAATAGATGATAACTGCATGAATGATACTGCATCAACCGACCAAGCAGTTCCGTAAATTTCTTTAGCTAATCCGTAATCGAAACTCATATAATTTGATTTAAAATGAAAACAAAAAAACACCTAACCGAAATTAATCAGCAGGTGTTATTTGATATTTTGTACCGATGTTATCACAACATTGATTGTTATATTCAGTACAAATATAGAAATAAATTTTAAATAAAAACTTTTATTGTTTTTTTTGGTTTTTTTACTCAATATACCTAAGCACATTTTCAACCTCATTAGCCTTCTGTCCACACGAAACAGCTTGCTCCTGTAATAATGCTTTTTTCTCCATTAAACTTTCATTTAATTTCCTACGCACATTATTTAACACCTGTACAGTTTCTAAATCTGTAAACTCAAACTCAGCATCATTTGTTAGCATTACAAATACCTTTTCTGTCTTTTCATAGACTTGCTGCTCTCTGGTTTTCTTTTTGAATATACTAAACATTTTCAAGTTTTTTTATCTCATTAATAACATCTTCAACATTATTAATACATTTTCTTTTAGCTCTATTTACCGCTAATTCAATACACTTTTTTTTGAAATCAGGTGAGTAACAATAATCAGTACTCAAACCTTCTTTTTTTACTTGATTAAATATCTGTAATGCTTCTTCATTTGCTGTCATAACTCTAATTTTAAATTTGATTTGTTACTTGCGTTTTGTTGTTGCTTTTGTTTGTATTGAAGGCTAATCCATGTACGAATTAAACATCCTTTACTCTCAGGTGTTTTAGAATTAATTGCTCCATGCCGGAATATCAACCCTTCTTTAGCTAAGTTGTTGAAAACTGAACCGTAAACATTCGGCTGTATAGGAGGTTCATTTTTTTCTAAGTAAGCCTTTTTAAAATCATTTGCGCTAAACACTTTAAATTGTAGTTTAACCCATTCTACTGCAAAGTTGAATATCTTGCAGTAATCATCCTTATTAGCCATACCTACCCGAAGTAAAGCCTCCTCTTTTGTTTCGTGACCTTTTACCATAATGTTAATCTCTGTGTATAATTAAATAAGTTCGCTTATGGTTCGATTCAGATTCTAATTTTAAATCATATTTAGCCATGTATTTAAAAACCATTTCCATAGATATTTCTACCCACTCAGATTCATTCTTGCCTTCCAATTGGTAATTAAGCATTATCTTATCTAAGTTTCCACACAACAAATATGTTTTTACAATACTTATCGGTATTGCCTTTACTACTTTACAATTAAATCTACTCATAAGCTATACTCCTAATAATATTTTACCTGCTTGCTTTACTTTTTTAGTTAAAAAAATAACATCTTCTTCAGGAACATCAAATTCAAAAATATTCAAGTTTTTAAAACTACTGTCATTTGGAAGAACAGCTAACTTTGAATTTGGTTTCTCTGTAATAAACCGAACCTCCCACGGCAACATTCCTATATCACTTAAATATTCTGGATTATCTGCTAATTCTCGTATCTCATCCATTTCAGATTCATAAGGCATATAAACAATAGCTTCCATTTTAGGAACTGAATCTATACAAGCATTTGATAGCATTTGCCAATACTCTTTAGGATTGCTTTCTTTAATGTACTCTGTATTATTTGTCATTAATGCAGAAACATATTTTGAAAACGCTTTTGGTTCAAAACACTTTAATTCAGCAATCTTTTTTTTAGGAATAAAAAAATCTCGTGATCCCGCCCAATAAGGTATTTTAGGATGTACTTTTGTAGCCTTACTTAACATCTGATATTCCATAGGTAAATTGTCATTAACTCTTTTTTCAAGAAACTTACCCCAAGCCATTGATTGACTATACGCTCCAAGTTCTAAACTACGTTTTAACTTCCTTTCATAAATCTTTTCCTCAATATATGTGTAGTAGGCAGAACTAGGAGAACCATCTTTATTTTCGGAGCATAACCTATAAATATTTGAACTTGTGAAATTCCCAATCCTATCTTTATTTTCAATCATGTTGTTTCCAATTTTTCAATTAAATTTTCCAATCCCCTACCAGAACCAATACTTTTTCCTGAGAACCATCCTGAGTACGGATAAAACTGAACCGTATTACCATTAAAAGAAAATTCTATATGAACAGAACTTCTTTTTTCTATTGAATATCCCAATGCAGTTATTTTACTAACTGCATGGTTTATTCTTTTAGGCTCTAACATAGACTGCCTAGCCTTGTCTAATCTACTCACTTTTATCAGTTTTAATTCCTTTCAAAAACTTCAAAACCTTATCATAGTTAGGAGTATCTTTTGATTTAATAACTTGGGAAATAAAAGAATCATTATCTTCACTACTAGCGATTATAGCTTCTTTATGTAGATTATACAAATCGGTAATTTCCTTAAGCTTTGCATCTTCTTTATCTATTACCTCAACATGAGGAATATCCGAAACATCACCATCTGAAATATCTGTGCCTTTAATTGTGTTATACAACCATCTTTTTGCCTTTCTCTCAGCCTTACCAATTAAAGCATCATAAGAAGTATATTCATTTGACTTTATTGGAAATTCAATTGTCTGCTTATTTGTAGTTTCTCCATCAAATTGCCATGTAATAGTAACTGTTATGTAAGCTACTTTTTGATTTGGAGGTTGTTGGATGTTTTTGTACTGAAAATCTTTTTTAAGACCTTTCATTTTATCTAATAAAGCACCGAACCCCTCACGAGTTGGATACATATTCCCACCAATAATATTAAATTGGTTTCCTGTAACTTCTAACCCTAAGAATGTAGCTTCAATTAAACATTCTTTAACAATATCCAATGGATAACCTGGTCCTTTTTCAGTAACCCATTTTCCACTTACTTGCTTTTTAACAGTATCCATGTCTGTTTTAAACCCTAAACTTGTACCCTGTAGCATCATAATTGGCTTCATGTACTCATCTGACAATTGCTCTTTAATGATTTGGATAGCAGAACTTGTTACGTAGGCTTTCTGAAACCCCTGAACATTTGAAGCTAATACTGTTGAAATTTCAGTATCAATAATTTTTGATACCGATAAGAAATTGCTTTCTGTTTTTGATCCTTGTGCCATAATTATTTGTTATTTAAAAATTCAATTAAGTCTTTTTTTGTTTTATCTACAGCCTTAATACACTCTACTAAAAATTCAGATAAAAATTCATCTTCTATTTCCGGAACAGGAGAATGAAAATCTAAACTTTCAATGAAACTTATAAGAGTTTCTTTTTCATTTTTTTCTTCTGCTACAGATAAATCAGGAGTACCAATAGCTTTTTCTAAAGACTCTGTTTCTGCTTTAAATGCTTTTGGCAAATCATATTCAAGAACACCTCCTGATAATGGATCTACTTTTAATTCTGATTCCGGCTCTAAAACATCTTCTTCTTTTAGGACAACATTCATTCCTGCAATATCTTCTGTAGGCTGTAAACTATCAAATTTACTTTCTTCTTCTTTGCTTAATTCTCTTTCATTAGCTTCATTCTCTTGCTCAATTGAATGTTCTACAGAACTTTTAGCTCCTGAAATAAATTCTTCAAAATCAAATAAATCATAATTGTAAACTTCTTCAATACCACAAGTTAAATCTTTGTATTTTGAATGTTGTATGTTTTCACCATCAGAACTAACTTCATAGCCTAATTCAAAAAGCCTAGATTTTCTGATTTCAAAAATCTTATCCTTTTCCTCTTTAGCTTTTGCAGCAGCAGCTTCAGCTAATCTTTCCTTCTCTTTTTCTTTAGCTTCAAATAAGCATTTTTTAGCCAACAAAATAGATTCATACTCCCCTTTATCCAATTCAGACAATTTAGTTAAATCTACAGGCTCTCCAAAAGCTACATAAGGAAGTATTTCATTTAGCCTAGATGCTTGCAACTCTGATTTAGCTTTTGCATCAGCAGCCTCTTTAGCTAATCTCTCGTTTTCTAAACGTTGGTTTTCCTTTTCTTGCAAATCACCACATTTTAAATCCCAAGATGATTGAACTCTAGCCTTAGCTTTTTCAAACAGAATATCAAACTCCTCAAAATCATATTCAGCATCAACTAAAGCACCTAGTGAGGTTTTACTTAATTCAATATCCTCAAATGTAGTAGCCTGAATAATTTTGTAGCTGTCAGATTCAAATGTATCAATCTTAGATTTTATTCCTTCGATACGTAAGTTTTCCAAACGTTCCTCCTCAGCCTTTTGATCGGCTTTAATTTTCTCCCAAGCCTTTACCGCTTCCTGTTGCTTTTCTTCATGTGGCAAAGTAATAGCAACAAGTTTTTCTGTTTCAGTTTTTACATCTTTCCTGAATGTAGAAAGTTTTGAAGCAATTAATTTCTCCTGCTTCTCTAGTTCAGTTCTACCCTTAAGTAAAGCTGTTCTATTTTTGCAAGCTTGTTCGTATGTTTTATTGTCGATAATCTCTACAAAAGGATTATCTTTTACCAACTTCTCTTGCTTGTCTTTCCATCCTTGTAACTCTGGAAGATTTGATACTTTTAAATCATCCAATTTTAATACTGATTTTGCCATTTTCCTTATTGTTTTTTGATTAATACTAATCTATCTCCTTTACTAAATCCTCAAACTTCAAATCATGTTCCTTAAGAAGCTGATATATGATTGAAACTACTTTTGGGGCTTTCGTCCTTAGCTTTCTTAAACCTAACTCAGAATAACCAATACTCTTAGAGAAAGTTTTTAAATCAATACCCTCCTCTCTTTCACGTATCGATTTCAATACAGGTTCAAAATCTAAATACGTTTCCTTCTTAATAATCCCATCTTTAGGATTCTCTTTTGTACTCATAATTAATTTATTTATTATTATATCGCAAACCTAAACAAAAGTTTCATTATAAACAAACTTTTGTATCATTATTTAGTAACTTTTTTTACTCTAATAAAAAACCCAATCTTTTTAGGATTGGGTTTGTTAATTTAATTTTAAGATTAAAACGGCATATCATCTGGTTCATCTCCTAAATTATTCAAAGGAGCAGAAACCGTTTGGTTTTGTT
>LLBY010004333.1_pt4 | contig 16849 bp, 16 predicted proteins | sample 1489401 | NCBI WGS metagenome assembly LLBY01 (sample SAMN04092656, study PRJNA295927) | soil metagenome | biome: Soil prokaryotic community; feature: Bulk soil; isolation source: soil from tomato rhizosphere | host: tomato cultivar Hawaii 7996 | place: South Korea | collected 2011-11-01 | reverse complement strand
GCTACTGGCGCGGGAACATCATTGTCTGAAACCTCACATTTTCCATGGAGAGATAATAATTTTTCATATTACAAACCGTTTACGCACCAGCATTTAGGCGAGATTAACCAGTCGGTTAACCAATTGCAAAATGGTTTTGATTCAGAAATTTTATTTATGCCAAATAGAGGAAATTTTTCAAGAGGTATTTTTGCAACAGTTTATACTAATTTTGAAGGTAGTTTAGAAGAAGCTAAAGATGTGTTTAAAACGTTTTATAAAGATGCTAAATTTACGTTTGTTTCAGATGAGGTATTGCATTTAAAACAAGTGGTTAACACGAATAAGTGTTTAATCCATTTGCATAAACACAACAATAAATTATTGGTAACAAGTATTATTGATAATTTATTGAAAGGAGCTTCGGGCCAAGCGATTCAGAATATGAATTTAATGTTTGGTTTGGAAGAAATCACAGGGTTGCAATTAAAAGCAACGTATTTTTAAGCCCCACCTAACCTCCCCAAAGGGGAGGAACTCACACGGGTTTCCCCTCCTTTGGAGGGGTTAGGGGAGGAAAATAATTAAAAACAACAACCAATAACCAATAACTATAGTATGAAAATAGCTATTATAGGAACAGGAAATTTAGGAAGCTCAATTGCGAAAGGGCTGATAAAAAATAAAACGTTTACGTCTTTATACTTAAGTGATAAGAATACGGCGGCTGTAAATAGTTTTAATGTGGTGGATAATGTTACTGTTACCAGTGATAATATGTTGGCTGTAGAACAATCGGATATGGTGATATTTGCTTTGCAACCAAAACATATCAATGCGGTGTTAGAAAGTGTTGCTTCTAAGATTACCGCTAACCATGTGGTTATTTCGGTAGCTGCAGGTGTTGATATTGCTAGAATTGAAGGTATTCTAGGGAAAGATAAAAACATCATTCGTGTGATGCCAAATACGGCTATTTCCATTGGTAAATCCATGACTTGTATTGCAGCCAATGACAAAGCGCAAGATAAAGTGGCCTTAGCTCAAAATATATTTAACCAATTAGGAACCACTATGGTAATTCCTGAAGATTTGGTACAAGCCGCAACCGTTATTTGTGCTAGTGGTATCGCATTTTGGATGCGCCTTGTGCGTGCGACAACACAAGGTGCCATACAATTAGGTTTTGAAGCAGAACAGGCACACGAATTAGCTACACAAACGTGTTTTGGAGCCGCAAGTTTGTTACTGGAATCAGGGAGGCATCCGGAGCAGGAAATAGACCGCGTTACAACCCCAAGTGGTTGTACTATTGAAGGTTTAAATGCCATGGAGCACCAAGGACTAAGTTCCGCTTTAATACAAGGTATTGTGGCTTCGTTTGAAAAAATTAATCAAATTAAAAAGAATTAAAATGCCATTATTTGACGTTTATCCATTATATAATGTCACTCCAGTATCTGGAAAGGATATGCACGTTTACGACGATGCAGGAGTTGAATATTTAGACCTTTACGGAGGTCATGCCGTGATTTCTATAGGGCACTCGCATCCCAATTATGTAGAAGCTGTTACCAATCAAGTTTCTAAATTGGGGTTTTATTCCAATGCGATTCAAAATCCGTTACAGGTTGAATTAGCTGATAAAATTGAAAAATTATCAGGTTGTAAAGGTTACGAATTGTTTTTGTGCAATTCGGGTGCTGAAGCCAATGAAAATGCTTTAAAGTTAGCCTCGTTTAAAACAGGGAAAGCACGAGTTATCGCTTTTAATAATGGGTTTCATGGGCGTACATCGGCAGCGGTGGCAGCAACCGATAATAAAAACATTGTAGCACCAATCAATGCACAACAACAAGTCACTTTTTTGGCTTTGAATGATATTGATGGCGTTAAAAGGGAATTAGAAAAAGGCGATGTTTGTGCGGTTATTGTAGAATTTATTCAAGGTGTTGGTGGGTTGGATCAAGGAACTGCCACATTTTTTGAGGAAGTGGATGCGCTTTGTAAAGCAAACAATACCTATTTTATTGCTGATGAGGTACAATCGGGTTACGGACGTTCGGGGAAATTCTTTGCGTTTCAATATTACAACGTAACACCGGAAATTATTTCAATTGCTAAAGGTATGGGGAATGGTTTTCCGATAGGAGGCATTTTAATACATCCAAGTATTGAAGCAAAACACGGCATGTTGGGCACCACATTTGGCGGAAATCATTTAGCCTGTGCGGCAGGGTTAGCGGTTTTAAATACGATTGAAGACGAGAAATTGATAGATAATGTCAATGACATTTCAGCGTATTTTATTAGTATTGCTAAAACAATTCCGCAGATAAAAAATATTAAAGGAAAAGGATTAATGATTGGATTGGAATTCGACTTTGAAGTTGGAGAGCTAAGGAAAAAGCTTATTTATGAGCACCATATTTTCACTGGTGGCGCTTCAAACAAAAAGTTAATTAGAATTTTACCGCCATTAACCATTAAAAAAGCACATGTAAATCAATTTTTTGAAGCACTTAAGAAAACTCTAGAGCCAATAGAAGTTGAAAAATAGAAATTAAGTCCCAAAGACTCAGAGTTGCAAAGCTTCAAAGACTCAAAGCTTAGAAACTTTGTAACTTTGCAGCTTTGAAGCTTAGTAACTCAAAAAAACAAAAAAAATGAATACTTTATTAAACATAGAAACAAGAAACGACGTATTACTTAAAATGGCAGCACTTTTAGATTCTGAAAGAGCCGCTATCATTAAGATTAACAAAGCCGATTTAGATGCTTATGATGGTGCCGATATTTCTATGTACGACCGTTTAAAAGTAGATGATTCCAAAGTAGATGAAATGATTGCTTCGGTAACACATTTAGCAGCACAAAGAGATCCTGTAGGTATTGAACGCTTTAGTTTTAAGCACGACAATGGGATGCAAGTTTACAATAAAACAGCTTCTTTTGGAACGGTGTTGATTATTTATGAATCGAGACCAGATGTGACAGTCGAGGCCGCAGGAATTGCTTTTAAATCGGGAAATAAAATTCTATTAAAAGGCGGAAAAGAGTCTTTAAAATCTAATTTGAAAATAGTTGAATTGTGGCATCAAGCATTGAAAGAACATGGTGCTTCGACCGATTGGGTTGAATATTTACAATTCAACAGAACGGAGACACAGGCTTTTTTAGAAAATCCAACCCAAAAAGTAGATTTAATTGTACCTCGTGGAGGTGAGCGTTTAATTGCTTTTGTTAAACAGCATGCTACGTGTCCGGTAATTATCAGTGGGCGTGGAAATAACTTTGTGTATGTTCACAAAGAGGCCGATCAACAAATTGCTTTAGACGTGATTATCAATGCAAAAACAGCTAAAATTTCAGCATGTAATGCTTTAGATAAAGTGTTAATTGATGAAAATCTACCAAATAAAGAAGCTTTTATTAAAACTTTGATTTCTAAATTAAAAGAATTTAAAGTACAGATTTTAGGTGATGGAGCCATCTCAAAATTTGAAGGTGTTGAAGCCATTGGGTCTGATGATATCTGGTATGAGGAATTTTTAGATTATAAAATTGCTATGGCAGAAATAGATTCTAATGAAGCCACGATCGCTATGATTAATAAATATTCTGGTGGTCATTCATCTTCTATCATCACAACAAATAATGATGTTGCTGAAACTTTTATGGCCAATGTAGATACAGCAGCGGTTTATCATAACGCATCCACCCGTTTTACCGATGGTAGCCAATTAGGTTTAGGTGGTGAGTTGGCAATCAGTACCGATAAATTACACCAAAGAGGCCCTATTGGATTGGAACATTTGGTAACCAATAAATGGTATGTTCATGGCAATGGACAAATAAGGTAAGCATGCAAAAGAAAAAAAGAATATTGCTTAAAGTAGGTTCTAATACCCTTACTAAAGAAACGGATAACATTTCTAGAGGTAAGATTGAAGATATGGCGAATCAAATCGCTCTTTTACAAGATACTTGCGAGTTCATTATTGTAAGTTCGGGAGCTATTGCCGTGGCAAAACAGTTTGTGAAACTGGAAAGCAAAGGCAAAGATATCAATGTGAAGCAAGCATTAGCATCTATTGGTCAGCCGCATTTAATTCGAATCTATCAAGAAATTTTTAGAGAAGCGGGGTTGTTGACGTCGCAGTGTTTGTTGTCGTATTCCGATTTTGAAAGGGAACAAAGCCGAACAAACATTGTAAACACTATTAATGTTTTGGTTAATAATAATTATATTCCAATCATTAATGAAAATGACACTGTGGCAACCGATGAAATTAAGTTTGGAGATAACGATAAATTAGGGGCATTAACAGCGTCTCTTTTAAAAGCAGATTTGTTTATTATTGCGACCAATACAAACGGTATTTATACTAAAGAATCTATGGAGAATGGCACTCCCAAAACTATTGAGTTGGTAGAAGATTTTGAGGCGTTGGCAAAACAAGTGGTGAGTTCAAAGTCGTCTCACGGAAGTGGCGGCATGCAGTCTAAAATTGAAGCCGCTGAAGTAACAAAAAAAGCAAATATAGAAACGTGGATAGTAAACGGATTGGAAGATAATTTCATGGTAAATGCTATGAATAACAAAGTAGCGTTTACTAAAATAATTTGATGGATTTTAAGTTTATTGATATAAAAAATGAATTTTATAAAGAAGCAGTTTCACTAAGGATAAGGGCTTTTTTTGAAGGAATGCCAAATGCAGCAGATTTGATTAATGACAAATTTGAAGCTAAAGGAGTCCATTTGATTTGTTTAAACAACAATAAAGTTATTGGGACAGGAAGATTGAATTTTGAAGAAAATGAATGTGTGATTTCTCAAATGGCGATTGATAAAAGTTTTCAGTACAAGGGCATAGGAGGCAAGCTATTAAATAAACTAATTGAATATAGCAAAGAAAGAACAAATTCTAGAATTACATTAAACGCAAGGGAAACCGCAATATCATTCTATGAAAAATTTAATTTTATAATTATAGGAGACAAATATCCATCAAAAAAGACAACTATTATTCATCAGAAAATGGAACTAAAATAAAATGAAGAATTATACCTCTATACACGATATAGATAATATCCATTCATGGATTGAGGAAGCTAAAGCATTAAAAGCAAATCCGCTTAAGCATATTGATTTAGGAAAACATAAAACCATTGGGTTATTGTTTTTTAATTCTAGTTTGCGTACACGCTTAAGTACCCAAAAAGCAGCGTTAAATTTAGGTATGAATCCTATTGTAATGAATGTTTCTGGCGATGCTTGGGGTATCGAGTTTGGAGATGGCACCATTATGAATGGAAACACCGCAGAACATATCAAAGAAGCTGCGGCTGTAGTATCCCAATACTGCGATATTATTGCGGTAAGAGCGTTCCCAACGTTAACGGATAAAGCAAAAGACGAAAGCGAGCATGTACTTAAATCGTTTGTAAAATATGCCACTGTGCCCATTGTAAATATGGAAAGTGCCACGGGTCATCCGCTTCAAGGGCTTACCGATGCCATTACTATTTCAGAACATGCCAAAACAGTCAAGCCTAAAGTAGTTTTGAGTTGGGCACCACATATAAAATCATTACCACACGCCGTAGCGAATAGTTTTGTACAAGCCATGCAAAAAATGGATGTGGAATTTGTAATAACACATCCAGAAGGGTATGAGTTAAATCCGGAAATCACAGGAAAAACCCCAATAATTCACAACCAAGAGGACGCTTTTAAAAATGCCGATTTTGTATATGTGAAAAACTGGAGCAGTTATAACGATTACGGAAAAGTATTGAACACCGACCCCAATTGGATGATTACAAAAGCAAAATTGGGCAATGCTAAATTTATGCACTGTTTACCTGTCAGACGAAATGTCATTGTTGAAGACGCTGTTTTGGATAGTGATAGCTCTATTGTTATCCAACAAGCCAACAACAGAACTTACGCTGCGCAATTGGTGTTGAAAAAGATATTAGAAAATGGCTAAAGAAAAACTATCCATAGTAAAAATAGGAGGAAATATTATTGAAGACGATGCGTCTTTAAGCGCATTTCTAAAACTATTTGCTAATTTAAAAGGAAAGAAGATTTTAGTACATGGCGGTGGAAAACGAGCTACCAGTATGGCATCAAAATTAGGTATCGAGTCTAAAATGGTCAATGGCAGACGCATCACCGATGCCGAAACTCTTGAAGTTATTACCATGGTTTATGGTGGACTGGTGAATAAAAATATCGTGGCGCAGTTACAGGCATTACAAGTCGATGCCATTGGGTTAACGGGTGCCGATATCAATAGTATCTCATCAGAAAAAAGACCTGTAAAAGAGGTGGATTTTGGTTTTGTGGGCGATGTTAAAAAAGTAGCACACAAGTCTATCGATAAATTAATTCAGGCAGATTTTACACCTGTATTTTGTGCCATAACGCATGATGGTAACGGACAATTATTAAACACCAATGCCGATACCATTACCTCCCAAGTAGCTGTTGGTATGAGTGAACTTTACGAAACATCTATTTATTATTGTTTTGAATTGAATGGTGTTTTAAAAGATATCAACGATAAAAATTCAGTTATAAAGCATATCGATTCTAAGTTGTATTCTGAATTATTAGAGCAAGGCATCATTGCAGATGGCATGCTGCCAAAGTTAGAAAACTGTTTCGATGCTTTAAACCACGGTGTAAAAACCATAAATATGGGAAATACAGCTATGTTAACCCAAGAAAACGATAATTTTACAAGAATAACTCTATAATATGGCGTTACAAGAATTAACAAACAATGCGATTGCACTATTAAAACAACTAATAGAAACACCGTCTTTTTCTTCAGAAGAAGATCAAACCGCATTGCATATTGAAACTTGGCTTAAGCAATATAACATCGATTATAAACGAACAAAAAACAATGTTTGGGCCGTTAACAAGCACTTCGATGCCAGCAAACCAAACATGTTGCTTAATTCGCACCACGATACTGTAAAACCCAATACAGCTTATACAAAAGACCCATTCAAAGCCATTGTAGAAGACGGCAAATTATACGGTTTAGGAAGTAACGATGCGGGTGGTTGTTTGGTGTCATTAATAGCCACGTTTACCTATTTTTACAATCATAAGGATTTAAAGTATAACTTAATTTTAGTTGCTTCAGCGGAAGAAGAAAGCAGTGGTCCGGATGGATTAAACAGTATGCTAAAAATCATTCCTAAGATTGATGTGGCGATTGTAGGTGAACCAACTCAAATGAATCTAGCTGTTGCCGAAAAGGGTTTGGTCGTTTTCGATGCAAAAGTAAAAGGAACGGCGAGTCATGCAGCACATCCAAACGACGATAACCCCATTTATAAAACCATTGAAACATTACAGTGGTTTAAAGATTTAAAGTTTGAAAAAAGCACGGAAGCATTGGGCGATGTGAAATTAACAGTCACCCAAATCAATGCCGGAAAGCAGCATAATGTGGTGCCAGCCGACGTGGAATTGGTCATTGATGTTCGTGTTAACGATGCCTATACGAATGCTGAAATTGCAGAATTTTTACAGAAAAATGCACCATGTTCAAGTATTGTACCTCGTAGTTTGCATTTAAACTCCTCGTCTATACCTGTTGAACATCCATTGGTGCAAGCAGGAATCGCAATGGGCAGAACGATGTATGGGTCACCAACATTATCAGATCAGGCATGGTTGTCATGTAAATCTTTAAAATTAGGGCCAGGCGATAGTCCGCGCTCACATTCAGCAGACGAATTTATTTATTTGCATGAAATAGAAGAAGGGATTAAAATATATGTTGAATTGTTGAATCGGGTTATAATTCCTGCGTAGGCAGGAATCTCTTTTTGTAAAGTAGTTAGGAAATGAATGTCACCCTGAGCGTAGTCGAAGGGTCAACAAAATAATAAGAACTGTTAGGTTTTTAAAATTGACAGTTGAAAATAAAAAAACCGAAACGGTTTTTAAATTAAAGTATTAACAAAAAATAGAAGGTAGGGATTTCTGCCTTCGCAGAAATAATTCCTGCGTAGACAGGAATCTATAAAATATCAGTAAAGAATAAAAAGATTCCCGCTTTCGCGGGAATGACAAAAGATTATATTTATGAAACTCTGGGATAAAGGCATATCAATCGACAAAAAAATAGAGCAATTTACTGTTGGAAACGATAGGGAAATTGATATTCATATAGCGAAATACGATGTAATAGCATCAAGAGCTCATGCTAAAATGCTTCAAAAAATTGGCATTCTTACAGCCAACGAATTGATCGAGCTATTAGGAGGTTTGAAAAAATTAGAAACCCAAATAGATAACGGCACTTTTGTAATCGATCCACAGTTTGAAGATGTACATTCTAAAATAGAGTTTGAATTGACTAAATCGTTAGGAGAAGTCGGTAAAAAAATCCACACGGCGCGTTCTAGAAATGACCAAGTTTTAGTAGCGTTGCAATTATATTACAAAGAGAATTTAGGCATTGTAAAACAGAAAACGCAGACACTTTTTGAAACCCTTTTAGGTTTAGCAGACACTTATAAAGATAAAGTGCTTCCTGGATACACACACCTTCAAGTGGCAATGCCATCATCTTTTGGGTTGTGGTTTTCGGCGTATGCTGAGGTTTTAATAGACGATGTGTATTTGCTCAATGCAGCCCTACAAACCGTCGATCAAAACCCTTTAGGTTCTGCTGCGGGGTACGGAAGTTCGTTTCCAATAGATAGAGAATTTACCACTAAAGACATGAATTTTGCAACCCTAAAATACAATGTGGTTGCGGCACAAATGAGTCGTGGTAAAAGCGAACGCACCATTGCTGCCAGTTTAGGGAGTTTATGCAACACTATGGGGCGCTTTGCTATGGATGTGTGTTTGTATATGAGTCAGAATTTTGGTTTTATTTCCTTTCCAGATGAATTAACTACGGGTAGTAGTATCATGCCACACAAAAAGAACCCAGATGTTTTTGAATTGATTCGTGGTAAATGTAATAAAATACAAGCGCTACAAACCGAAATGCTTTTAATAACCAATAACTTACCAAGTGGTTACCACCGTGATTTTCAGTTGTTAAAAGAAAACATGATTGCTGCTTTTGAAGATGTCAAAGACATTTTAGATATTTTCAATTTTTCGATTCAGCAAGTTATTGTGAAAGATGTTGATGTCAATAATGATTTGTACAAATACCTTTTTACGGTTGATAATATTAACACGCTTGTTGTAGAAGGTCAAAGTTTTAGAGAAGCGTATCAAAAAATTGGAGGTGAAGTACAAAATGGAACATACAAACCTGATACGTCTAAAAAACATACCCATATAGGAAGTATTCATAATTTGTGTTTAGATAAAATTCGGGCGAAGTTTCCTGTTAAAAATTAATTTAAAAGGTCTAAGCATGGCTGTTAAAAATATATTTTTAATCCTTAGTTTCTTTTTTATTTTGATTCATGGCTCTGCTCAGAATGATATAATACCATTATGGAATGGTGATATTCCGAATAGTGAAAAGTCAGATGACAAAGAAATTGTTAAAAAAACTGACGCAACCATGATTTTACTGGTGCAAACACCTACTTTAGAAGTGTTTTTACCAACTCCAATGAATGCCAATGGAAAAGCAGTCGTTATTTGTCCAGGTGGGGGATATCAACATTTATCTTATGATTGGGAAGGTACAGATATAGCAAAATGGTATAATTCTAAAGGGATTGCGGCATTTGTTTTAAAATATAGATTACCAAATTCAAAATCGGTAAAAATATCTTATGAAGCACCTTTGCAAGATGCACAACGTGCTTTAAGAATAGTTCGTTCACAATCGGAGAAATGGCATGTAAATCCAAACAAAATTGGCATTATGGGGTTTTCAGCTGGTGGTCATGTTGCTTCTACTTTAGGCACTCAATTTGATAAACCAAACAATTTTAAAGGGACTACAATTGATACCATTTCAGCACGACCAGATTTTATGATATTAATTTATCCAGTTGTAACCATGAAAATGGATTACACACATACAGGATCTCGATTGAATTTATTGGGTAAAAATCCATCGGATGCATTAATAAATCAGTATTCAAATGAATTACAGGTTACTGAAAATACACCTCCAACGTTTATAGTACATTCTACTAATGATGGTGTTGTACCTGTAGAAAATAGTTTGAACCTATACAAAGCTTTGAAGGATATAGGTATTAAAACGGAAATGCATATTTACCCTGAAGGTGGCCATGGCTATAGTTTAGCTTTAGGAAGAGGTTATTTGCAAACGTGGCCTGACAGATTGTTTGATTGGTTACAAAGTTTTTAATTTCTTTATAGATAGCCTATATTTATTATGGTAGAAGTAAAACAATCGCCATTACACGGAAAAGGTGTTTTTGCAACGCGACATATTGCTAAAGGCGAACTATTAGTTGCAAGCCACATGGCGCTTATTCACGTAAATGAAAATTTGCCAGAAGTTTTGGCAACCCTTCAGTTTCCTTGGACAGAGGAATATGATGCTATTTGTATAAGTGATGCGGGGAGTTTTTTTAATCATAGTAGTCAACCGAATGCGAAAGTTGACGAGCGTGATTTTGATAACCTAATCCAAACATTTGTAGCAAAAACAGATATTGTGAAGGGCACTGAAATTACCATTTATTACAACGATGCTTTTGAGGATTTTGTTAATCTTTAATTTAGAAAACTACTTTGAAATAATTAAGGGCCATTAGTCTGTTGTTTATAATGAAATAGTTTTTTTGTGTTAGGGATTGCTCATGCGCTCTATTATACGCTAGCAGATGCGAAGTCTCCCGACTTCGCACAGCAACTACCAAATAAAACATATTAAAAAAGCGCACTTCTTAAAATGCGCTTTTATGGACTATCCCGAAAGATTTTAAATTTTGGTGACTAACTCAAATAATTAAATGATTGTGGACTGCCCTAAATGTATGTTGGTAAAGTTTAAATTGGTTTCATCTGGATTGTTTATAAAATCTTCAATGAAATCGCCAACTTTTGTGGTGGTAATGTTATCGTACTTCGTATTTAAATCGGGTGTGGTAATATGTAGTTTTAACGATTTATCTACACCTTCTCTTACTAATGCTGCTTCGTCATCCAACCCAAAATGGTCTAACAACATGGCTGCTGCCAAAATGGATGCTATAGGGTTTGCAATGCCTTTGTTGGCTGCTTTTGAGTAAGCCCCATGTATGGGCTCAAACATAGCGTGCTTATCTCCTAAAGACGCCGAAGCTAATAAGCCAATGGAACCTACAATGACGCTGGCTTCTTCCGATAAGATGTCGCCAAACATGTTTTCGGTTAAAATAACATCAAATTGTCTTGGATTCATGATGAGCTCCATAGCGGCATTGTCGATATACATAAAATGCAATCGAACATTTGGGTATTGCGGTGCTAATTCTTGCACGACTCTACGCCATAATCTGGAGCTTTCTAGAGCATTGGCTTTATCAACCAAGGTTAATTTGCGTTTTCTGGATTGGGCAGCCTTAAATGCTAAATGGGCGATGCGTTCAATTTCTAAACGAGTGTATTCGCAAATATCGGACGCTGTATTGCCGTCGTCGCTTAATTTTTTTTCACCAAAATAAATGCCTCCAGTGAGTTCGCGGTAAATAAGAATATTGGTATTGCTTATTTGTTTTTTCTTTAAAGAAGATTTATTAAGCAAATCTTCGTAAGCAATTACAGGCCTTATATTGGTATAAAGACCCAACGATTTACGTAATCGTAAAAGACCTTGTTCGGGTCTTATTTTGGCGTAGGGATCTAAATCGAACGCTGCATTTCCTATGGCACCGAATAAGATAGCATCGGCATTTTCACAAATGCTAATGGTTTCTTCTGGCAACGGATTCCCTGTTTTTTCTATAGCACTAGCACCAACTAAAGCGTGTTGAAATGTAAATACATGGTTAAACTCCATAGCAATAGCTTTCAAGACCTTTTCGGCTTGTGCTATGACTTCTGGACCTATGCCATCGCCTGGTAAAACGGCTATATTTAATTTCATATGTAAATTTTTTTCATTCTCGCGAAAGCGGGAATCTTTTTATTTATTAAGCTACTAAGCTGAAATAATTTCCTTATATAATTTACTGTTCTCTATAATGTAATGAATATCGTTATCATCAACTTCTTTCTTATTATCGGCAAAATCCAAGAAATTTAAATAGATTTCATCCAATTGAAGTTTCGTTAATTCGTATCCAACATTCTTTGCTCTATATGCTAATGCAGCACGCCCACTTCTTGCGGTTAACACAATAGCGGATTCGGTGACGCCAACATCTTTTGGATCTATAATTTCGTAAGTTTCACGATTTTTAATCACACCGTCTTGATGGATTCCAGAACTATGGGCAAAGGCGTTAGCCCCAACAATAGCTTTGTTAGGTTGCGTATAAATACCCATACTTTCTGATACCAATTGGCTAATACCATAAAGCATTTCTGTTTTGATACGGGTATCTAAATTTAAATATGGGTGTTGTTTTAAAATCATCACGACTTCTTCTAAAGCGGTGTTTCCTGCACGCTCACCAATACCGTTTATGGTACATTCAATTTGGCGGGCACCATTAATAACACCTTCTATGGAGTTGGCTGTTGCCAATCCTAGATCGTTATGGCAGTGACATGATAAAACAGCCTTTTCAATACCTTTTACGTTTTCTTTTAGATATTTAATTTTAGCACCATACTCGTGTGGTAAACAGTAACCAGTAGTATCTGGAATGTTTAAAACGGTAGCACCGGCTTTAATAACAGCTTCACATATGCGTGCTAAATATTCGTTATCGGTTCTTCCAGCATCTTCAGCATAAAATTCTACATCTTCAACAAAAGATTTTGCGTAACTTACCGCCTTAAAAGCACGGTCAAGAATGGCGTCTCTATTTGAGTTGAATTTGAATTTTATATGAGAATCAGAGGTTCCAATTCCGGTATGTATTCGTGGAGTTTTAGCGTATTTTAATGCTTCGGCAGCTACTTTTATATCGTTTTCAACAGAACGGGTTAAACCACAGACTGTTGCATGCTTAACAATTTTAGAAATGGCTTCAACCGATTTAAAATCGCCAGGACTTGATACAGGGAAACCGGCCTCAATAATATCAACACCTAACAAATCAAGCTGTTCAGCAATGATTAATTTTTGTTCAGTGTTTAGTTTGCAGCCTGGGACTTGCTCGCCATCGCGAAGCGTAGTGTCAAAAATTTGGACGTTAGTATTAGACATTTAATAAAATAAATTTTTCTTTTGTATTACGAATGTATATTTTGGTTTCCTTAAATGATAATGCAACTCACTTTTTTTACGATGTTTAACTTGAATATGGTTTAGTTAAATAATTGAAAATCAAATTTTTAACAAGGTTTTTATAACTATGACAAAAGAGCAAAAAGATAATTTGTTTGTATTGGTAAAGTCGCTTTCTAAGTCTGAAAAGCGCCAATTTAAACTTTATGTTGGACGATTAGGAGTTAATGAAGATTCAAAATTTTTGACGCTTTTTAATATTTTAGAAAAACTTTCGACTTACGATGAAGCTGCAATTCTTAAAAAAGGGATTGTAAAAAAAGAGCAGCTATCTAATTTAAAAGCGCATTTGTACAAGCAAATTTTAATTAGTTTACGGTTAAACCCGTCGCATCAAAATGTGAGAATCCAAATCCGCGAACAGTTAGATTTTGCAACCATTTTATACCACAAAGGCTTATATAAACAAAGTTTAAAAATATTAGATAAGGCCAAGAATTTAGCCATTGCCAACGAAGAAAAGAATGTGGCATATGAAATTGTTGAACTGGAAAAAGTTATAGAATCCCAGTATATTACAAGGAGTTTAAGTAATAGGGCCGATGAGTTGTCCATACAGGCCAAAGAGCTAAGCCAACAAAATGTCTTGGCTAGTAAATTATCTAATTTATCGCTTCAATTGTACGGTTTGTTTTTAAAAACAGGCTATGTAAAAAACGATAAGGAAAGTAAACGTGTTATTAAATATTTTAACGCAAGACTTCCAAAATATGATATAAACACCTTGGGTTTCCGAGAAAAATTGTGGCTATACAAAGCCTATTTATGGTATAGTTTTTTAACGGTTGATTTTTTGTCTTGTTATAAATATGCCACAAAATGGGTGGAACTTTTTTATGAGAACAAGGATCAAATTATGTTAAATCCAGTCTTTTTTTTAAGAGGAAACCACTATTTGCTTGAAGCTTTATTTTATTTAAGACACTACGAAAAGTTTAAAGAGTCGTTAATACGATTGGAAACCATTACTAAAGAGAAATGGTTTCCTTTTGATGATAATATTGATGGTTTAGCGTTTCTCTATGTTTATAATAATAAATTCAATCTTCATTTTATGGAAGGTAGCTTTAAGGAAGGTTTACCGCTAGTTGATGAAGTTTTACATCGGTTAAAAGATTATAGCGACAGGATTGATGAACATCACATTATGGTGTTTTATTACAAAATAGCGAGTATGTATTTTGGTGCCGGTGAAAATAAAAAGTGTATTCAATATTTAGAAAAAATAATAAGTAACAAAACCCTGCAAATGCGAGAGGATTTATTATGTTTTTCAAGAATATTGAATCTGGTTGCGCATTATGAAGCGGGAATGGACTATAATTTAGATGTGCTAATTCGTAGTACCTATAAGTTTTTAATTAAAATGGAAGACCTGTATGATGTACAAAAGGAGTTTATTAAATTCTTAAGAGGTTTGGGTGATATTTATCCAAATGAAGTTAGAAACGAGTTTATTAAACTTCATAAGAAACTTAAGGAATTTGAACACGATCCATACCAAAGCCGCGCTTTTTTGTACTTAGATATTATATCGTGGTTAGAGTCTAAAATTGAGAATAAACCAATTGCTTTAGTCATTCAAGACAAATTTCATGGTATGCGTTCTAACAAGTAAGATTTAAACAAAATAGCTAAAAGCTTAAATGTTTTTAAAAAATTTATTGAAAAAAATTAGGATTTTAACTTTTTCTAACTGAATATTTGCATTCACAAAGTTCAATAACTTACTGAAATGTTATCAAGAAAGGTGGAGGGATTAGACCCTGTGAAACCTTAGCAACCCTTTACCTGTAAAGAAGGTGCTAAATTCTACCCAGTTCTGGATGGTTTTCAGAATGATATGGATAGATAACCAAACAAAATTGCTTACGGTAATTTTTATTTCTTTTTAACATTTTTCTATTAAGTACATCTAAACAATGTTGTGTTGGACTAATTTTGTAATTGAACTCGTTTAAGCTTTTTAGATTGAAGCGAAAATCTGTTATTTTGTGCTCGATTGAAGGCTTTTTTGAGTTGCATAGCAGGGCTACGGAAGGAAGAAAAGACTAAAAGCGAGTGCGAAAGGACAATTTTTTAGCCAATTGTGAAAGGTTTAAATGAGTTCATTAATAAATAAAAAAATAGAAAACGTATTTTGAATATCAATTTACAACATATCATCATCAAAGATTACATTACGGAAAGCAACGTATCTATTTCTGAAATCAAATTAAGCTATCAGCTATTTGGTAAGGCTTTAGGAACCGCACCTGTGGTATTGGTTAATCATGCGTTAACAGGGAATAGTAATGTAGCTGGCGAAAATGGCTGGTGGACTGATTTGGTTGGTGATGATAAAGTCATCGATACCAAGCTCTATTCAGTTTTGGCTTTTAATATTCCGGGCAATGGGTTTGATGGTTTTGTTATTGAAAACTATAAAGATTTTGTAGCACGCGATATTGCAAGCATCTTTCTAATGGGTTTAAAAGCGCTGAACATAGATAAGTTATTTGCACTTATTGGAGGCTCGTTAGGTGGTGGTATTGCTTGGGAAATGGCCGTTTTAAATCCAGATATTACCGAAAATTTGATACCTGTCGCAACCGATTGGAAATCGACGGATTGGTTAATCGCCAATTGCCAAATTCAAGAACAGTTTTTGTTGAATTCCAGAAATCCGGTGCATGATGCCAGAATGCATGCCATGTTATGTTACCGTACTCCAGAATCATTTAATAAGCGTTTTCAGCGTTCCAAAAATGTAGAGTTGGAAATTTTTAATGTGGAGAGTTGGTTACTGCATCATGGTAATAAATTACAGGAACGTTTTCAGCTTTCAGCTTATAAGTTGATGAATCAGTTATTAAAAACGATTGATGTTACCAAAAACAGACCAACCGATTTTAATGTACTGGAAAACATACACGGTAACATTCATATTATTGGGGTTGATTCCGATTTATTTTTTACAGCCGAGGAAAACAGGCAAACACATAAGCAATTGGCAGTGTCAAATCCCAATGTGACTTACAATGAGATACATTCGGTTCATGGGCATGATGCCTTTTTAATGGAGTACGAGCAATTAGAAAAAATAGTAGAAGGCATTTTTGTGCCAAGTTCTAAAAAGAGACGCATGAAAGTATTAAAGTTTGGAGGGAAATCGTTAGCAAACGGCGATGGATTGAACACCGTTATTTCAATTATTGAAAATAAGGTAAAAGAAGGCGAAAAGATTACGGTAGTGGTTTCGGCAAGAAGCTCTGCAACCGACGATTTAGAAGATATTTTAAACAAAGCAGCCAAAGGGCATCCTTATAAAGAAATTTTACAAGTATTTAAAAATTACCAAACGGAACCTTTAAAGGACATTGATTTTTCCAAAGAATTTTCAATTTTAGATAAACTCTTTGAAGGTGTTAGTTTATTGGGCGATTACAGTGAAAAAACCAAAGATGAAATTTTAGCACAAGGCGAATTGCTTTCAGTGAAACTTATTTCAGCTTTATT
>LLBY010000082.1_pt5 | contig 16900 bp, 16 predicted proteins | sample 1489401 | NCBI WGS metagenome assembly LLBY01 (sample SAMN04092656, study PRJNA295927) | soil metagenome | biome: Soil prokaryotic community; feature: Bulk soil; isolation source: soil from tomato rhizosphere | host: tomato cultivar Hawaii 7996 | place: South Korea | collected 2011-11-01 | reverse complement strand
GAGCCAAAGGATAAAACTTAAACAATCTCTAGATCCATTTGCATACATTCTTCTAAAATTGTAACATTACAGAACAAATTCAATACAATGCAAGACGACAAAAATATTTCCAAAATAGAAATTGAGAATCAAAACATTATTGAAAACAAAGAACTCAACATTTGGGAAGCCATAATCCCAGTGGTTATTTTAATGGGAATGCTTGCCTACAATATCTTTTTTGTTGAAGGTCAAGAATGGTTTGGTACGTACACCAACCAAATTATTTTACTACTTGGTGGATTAGTTGCTGCTACTGTTGGTTTGTTCAACAAAGTAACTGTAGAGCGTATGTTAAAAGAAATTTGGGAAAACCTAAAGAGTGTTTTTATCCCAATCATGATTTTATTTTTAGTGGGTGCTTTGGCTGGAACTTGGTTAATTAGTGGTGTTATTCCAGCTATGGTGTATTATGGTTTACAAGTTTTAAATCCGTCTATATTTTTACCCGCATCGGTAATAATTTGTGCCGTTATTTCAATAGCAACAGGAAGCTCTTGGACCACCTCGGCAACTGTAGGTATTGCACTCGTTGGTATTGGTACTGCATTAGGTATAAACACAGGCATGATCGCTGGAGCGGTGATTTCTGGCGCCTATTTTGGCGATAAAATGTCACCTTTAAGTGATACTACCAATTTAGCCCCTGCTATGGCTGGCACCGATTTGTTCACCCATATTAGATATATGACTATTACAACGGTTCCAACGTTAATTGTAACATTAATTGTTTTTGGTATTATAAGCATGAATATTGAAACATCTGGAAGCACCGACTTAAGTGGTCTTCTATCAACTATCAACACAACGTTTAATATTTCACCTTGGCTTTTTATAGTGCCTTTGGTTGTCATTGCATTAATTCTTTTAAAAACAAAACCATTAATAGCTTTGGGCACAGGCGTTCTGCTAGCTGCTATTTTTGCCTTTATATTTCAACCAGAAATTTTAGCCCATTTATCCAATTCAAAATTAAAATCCATAACCACCTCTATATTTACCGATACGCAAATCACTACCAATAACGAAAAATTAAACGACCTCTTTTCTGCTGGAGGCATGGAAGGTATGCTCTGGACCATCTATTTAATTATTTGTGCCATGGTTTTTGGCGGTATTATGGATGGCATTGGTGCACTATCAAGAATCACTAAAGCTTTGCTTTCTGTTGCTACTACAATTTTCGGACTCTTTGCAAGTACCGTTATAAGTTGCTTGGGGTTAAATGCTATAGCATCCGATCAATATTTAGCTATTGTAATCCCAGGAAAAATGTTTAAAAAAGCCTATGAAGACCGAGGTTTGGCTCCTGAAAATTTAAGTAGAACCTTGGAAGATTCGGGTACCGTTACTTCTGTTTTAGTTCCTTGGAACACCTGTGGGGCTTACCAAAGTGGTGTTTTAGGAGTCGATACGCTTCACTATGCAGGCTATGCCGTGTTTAATTGGTTAAGTCCGTTTATGACACTACTTTTTGCTGCCCTAAGAATAAAAATAAAAGAATTATCAAAAAAATAACTTGCAAAATTTAATGTATTTGCCAATTCATTATGAAGTTGACAACATAATACCAGCTATTTTGTCAAATCAACAAAAATAAGCCTGTAATTTTAAATCCATTTTTATTAGCTATTACCCCATAGGTTTTACTAATTGTTATACTATTGGAATTGCAATAACTCGTCTTAAATTTGTATCAAAATAAATTATTAATTATTAATTATTAAAAATTTCAATATGGCATTAGTAGGAAAAAAATTTCCAAATTTAAGCGTTAACGCAATGAATGATATGGGCGATACTTTTAAAGTAAACGTTCTTGAAGAAGCAGTTAACAATAAGAAAAAAGTAGTTTTATTCTGGTATCCAAAAGATTTTACTTTTGTTTGTCCAACCGAATTACACGCATTTCAAGCTGCATTAGGTGAATTTGAAAAAAGAAACACTTTAGTTATTGGTGCATCTTGTGATACAGCCGAAGTTCACTTCGCATGGCTAAGCACCCCAAAAGACAACGGAGGTATTGAAGGTGTAACATATCCATTATTAGCAGATTCTAACAGAAACTTAGCATCTACTTTAGGTATTTTAGATATTACAAACGAACAATTCAACGAAGAAACGGGTGTTGTAACTGTTGAAGGTGACAATGTAACTTACAGAGCTACCTATATTATAGATGAAGAAGGTACCGTACAACACGAAAGCATTAACAACATGCCACTTGGTAGAAATGTAAATGAGTATTTACGTTTAATTGATGCCTTAACCCATGTACAAGAAAAAGGTGAAGTATGTCCTGCAAACTGGGAAGAAGGTAAACAAGCGATGCAAGCGAATGCCAAAGGAACTGCTGAGTACCTTAAAGCACACTTAAACTAAGTTATTATGGTTAAAGAATTAGAACAAGATAATTTAACCGAATTGGTATCAAGTAACGGTACCGTAGTTGTTCAGTATTCTGCTAGTTGGTGTGGCAATTGCCGTATTATGAAACCAAAATTTAAAAAGCTAGCAACAGAAAATGGAACCATTACATTTGTTATGGCTGATGCCGAAAAGTTCCCGGAATCTAGAAAATTGGCAACCGTAGATAATTTACCTACGTTTGCAACCTTCAAAAACGGCGCTTTTGTAAATCAAGTCCAAACAAATAAATTCGAAGTCTTAAAAGAATTAGTAGATGAAGTTACCGGTAATTAAGCATTTAACACAGTTTATCGAAGACAATGATGAAGATTTTATAATCGAAACCATTGAAACTTTAGAAGCCTTAACCGAAGTTCCTTCGTTAAAAGATGAAGAATTGGATGTTATTGGTGAGCTCATCTCTAACATGTACGGTGCTATTGAGGTTAATAAAATGATTAAAGACGGTACACCAAAAAAAGAAGCTCTTAATAACTTTATGAGCAGGGTTTTGGGTTCTATAGATAAATAATATAAATTATTTTAATCATTTAAAAAAACCACTTTTCTTAATTTGAAAAGTGGTTTTTTAGTGTTTAAAACATAGCATTTTTAGCTTAGTGCATGACAAAAATGAAGCGTGACACATTGAGTACAGTCGAAAGGCTCAGACTGACACAACTCAATGTATTCTTATTTTTGTCATGTACTAAAATTTTTAGTTCAAATCGAAACGATCTAGATTCATTACTTTATTCCAAGCAGCAACAAAATCGTTTACAAATTTCTCTTTTGAATCTTCACAAGCATAAACTTCTGCAATAGCACGCAACTCAGAGTTTGATCCGAAAATTAAATCAACACGCGTCCCCGTCCATTTTAGTGTCCCTGTTTTTCTATCACGCCCTTCAAAAATTTCATCAGAATCTGAAGATTTTTTCCATTCAGTACCCATACTTAATAAATTCACAAAGAAATCATTAGTAAGCGTTTCTGGTCTGTTTGTAAATACACCATGTTTAGGCTGATTATAGTTTGTACCCAAAACACGCATCCCACCTACAAGAACCGTCATTTCGGGAGCTGTTAAGGTTAGCAGTTGTGCCTTATCAACTAATAATGCTTCCGTTGACACATCAAATGTTGTTTTTCGGTAATTTCTAAAACCATCTGCATAAGGTTCTAAATATTTAAACGAGTCTACCTCCGTTTGTTCTTGAGAAGCATCCATACGACCAGGTGTAAATGGCACTTCTATATGGTGTCCAGCATTTTTTGCTGCTTTTTCAACGCCTGCACAACCTGCCAATACAATTAAATCGGCTAAAGACACTTTTTTATTACTATTACCATTGTCGAATTCTTTCTGTATGCCTTCAAGCACCCCTAAAACTTTTGCTAACTGCTCAGGATTATTCACTTCCCAATCTTTTTGAGGTACTAAACGGATACGCGCACCATTGGCACCACCTCGTTTATCTGACCCACGAAACGTTGATGCTGATGCCCAAGCTGTAGATACTAACTCAGATACTGATAAGCCTGAATTTAATATTTTAGTTTTTAAAGTTGAAATGTCGTTCTTATCAACCAATTCATGATTCACTTTAGGAATTGGGTCTTGCCAAATAAGTGTTTCCTTAGGCACTTCTGGTCCAAGATAACGTGTTATAGGTCCCATATCACGATGTGTTAACTTATACCATGCTTTTGCAAAAGCATCTGCAAACTCATCAGGATTTTCATAAAAACGTCTTGATATTTTTTCGTAAGCAGGGTCAAAACGCAAAGATAAGTCGGTAGTTAACATGGTAGGCACATGCTTTTTAGAGGCATTATAAGCATCTGGAATCGTCGCCTCTGCATCTTTGGCAACCCATTGAATGGCTCCTGCTGGACTTTTAGTCTGCTCCCATTCGTAACTAAATAAATTTTCAAAGAAATAGTTACTCCATTTAGTAGGTGTTTGTGACCAAATAACTTCTGGACCTCCTGTTATACAATCTGGACCAACTCCTGTTCCAAAACTATTCTTCCAACCAAAACCTTGGTCTTCAATAGAAGCTGCTTCTGGTTCTACACCTATATATTGACCAGGGTCTGCAGCTCCATGTGTTTTTCCAAAAGTATGTCCGCCAGCAATAAGCGCCACAGTTTCCTCATCATTCATTGCCATGCGTTTGAATGTTTCCCTAATATCTACAGCCGCTGAAATTGGATCACCATTTCCATTAGGACCTTCTGGATTCACATAGATTAACCCCATTTGTACAGCGGCAAGGGGATCTTCCAAATCGCGCTCACCAGAATAGCGTTTATCATCTAACCAAGTATTTTCGGAACCCCAATACACATCTTCTTGTGGCTCCCAAACATCTTCGCGGCCACCTGCAAAACCAAAAGTTTTAAAGCCCATCGATTCTAAAGCAACATTTCCCGATAATACCATAAGGTCTGCCCATGATATTTTCTTTCCATACTTCTGTTTTATAGGCCAAAGTAGCCTTCGTGCTTTATCAAGACTCGCATTATCCGGCCAACTGTTAAGTGGTGCAAAACGTTGTTGCCCTGCACCAGCACCTCCACGACCATCACCAATACGATACGTGCCAGCGCTATGCCAAGCTAAGCGAATAAATAACCCGCCATAATGCCCAAAATCTGCTGGCCACCAATCTTGTGAATCGGTCATTAAATCTGTTAGGTCTTTCTTTAGCTCGTTAAAATCTATTTTTTTAAATGCTTCGGCATAATTAAATCCATCTCCCATAGGATTAGACAAAGCTGAATGCTGACGCAGTATGTTTAATTTCAATCCATTGGGCCACCAATTATTATTTTTTGTGCCACCTCCCGCAGTTTGCTTTGGAGCAGTCCCTGAAAATGGACATTTTCCTCCTGATTCATTTGAATGTTTAATATTTTCCATTTCTAAAGTTTTAGGTAGTTATGTATTCTATAAAGTTATGGATTACTAAATAAAAAAACAGCATCACTTTAATCTATAAAAGTTATGTAATAATTGATAAAATTTATTTTTAGAATGATCAGTCCTTTAAAAACAATCATTAGCGTCCGCCACTTCGCTAAAAGAAATAGCATATAGAAAATAGACTATAGATTAAATGACAACAAATTGATTTACTTTTCTGTTTTTATAATCGTTAAGTAACTAATTACTACAAAAAAGCTAATCCACAAAGCAGTAATCTCTTTAAAATGCCATTACCATTGTGTTTGTAGTGAATTGTAAAGGTTTTATCCTTTGGTTCTTTTATGCGCTTTTTTCTGCCATGCTTCAGCTTTTTTCGGTCTGTAACTATGTACCTCTCCCTCGCGGCAGCCTGGCCCCTTCGCTAAAAAGGCCTCCCAGACCTTTTTTATACGCTCGGCCCTGTATGACAAAAATTACACTATAAAATATTCCAAAAACAAAATTTAGACAGTCTCTTAATAATTACTATTTTTATACCATAATTTAAAAAATAATAGAATGGCTACAGTAACATTAAAAGGAAATCCTATAAAAACTTCTGGCGAACTACCCAAAGTTGGAGCAAAAGCACCTGATTTCACATTAACAGCAACCGATTTATCTTCAAAAAGTTTAAGTGATTTTGCTGGAAGTAAATTAGTTTTAAACATTTTCCCAAGTGTTGATACTGGTACTTGTGCACAATCTGTAAGGCAGTTTAATCAAGAAGCCAGCGAACTGGAAAACACCAAAGTGCTTTGTATATCCCATGATTTACCTTTCGCTCTAAATCGTTTTTGTGGTGCTGAAGGATTAAATAATGTTATAAGCCTATCTGATTATAAAGACGGAAGTTTTGGAAAGGCATACGGATTGGACTTTATCACAGGTCCTTTAGAAGCATTACACGCGCGTTGTGTCGTCGTTTTAGATGAAAATGGCACTGTTTTACATACCGAACAAGTTGCTGAAATTGCAGATGAACCTAATTATAAAGCAGCATTAGAAGCTTTACACGCTTAATTGAATAAGATTAAATGACCAAAAAAGAATCCTCCTTTGTTGCTAACCGGATAAGAAGTGTTGGTTACGCTTTTAAAGGCGCTATCATGCTTTTAAAGACGGAAGCCAGCGTAAAAGTTCAATTTACAATAGCCTTATTGGTTACGGCCGCAGGATTCTTTTTTAACATTTCTTCAAACGAATGGACTACGCAACTATTGGCAATAGGTTTGGTTATGAGTATGGAAGGTATCAATACGGCAGTAGAAGAAATGGCTAATTTTATCCATCCAGAGCATCATAACAAAATCGGCTTAATAAAAGATATCGCTGCAGGTGCTGTATTTTTTTCCTCTATTTTTGCTATTATCATCGGACTTATTATTTATTTACCAAAGATTTTTTAATACTATAATCTATAGGTTAACCGTTAGTAATTTATATTTTTGTTTAAACTAACAGCGCATTAATGGCGAAGAAAAAAAACGACACCAACAAACAACCAAGAAAAAAATTTAAAATGCCTAGTTTTAAGTTATCAAGCCAGCAAAAACTGGTGTTTGGCAGCTTTTTAGTCATCTTTGGCTTTATACTTTTCATGGCATTTCTTTCGTTTCTTTTTACTGGCGAAGCAGACCAAAGTAGTTTATCTGATTTTGCATCGCGCGATGTGAAAACAGAAAATTGGGTGAGTAAGTCTGGCGCTTGGTTAAGCGACTTCTTTATTCAACGTGGGTTTGGTATTGCTTCATTCATAATTTCTGGACTTATATTTTTATCGGGGGTTTATGTTTTAATGAACCTTAGCAAAGCCAAACTAAGAACACACTGGTTTTGGGGTATGCTTATTGTAGTTTGGCTATCCATTTTATTCGGATTTTTTGGAAATACCAACGGCGTACTTGGTGGTACCATTGGTTTTGAAGTTAATATGTATCTTCAAGATTACATAGGAAAAATAGGCACTTCACTCCTACTCTTATTTGGATTGATCACCTATTTAGCTATTCGATTTAAAGTCACATTCGAAAGTTTTACAACCATTTTCAAATCGGCAAAAAGTAAAATCAAAAATGATTTTCACAACCCAGATGATGATGAACCCATTATTGCTTTAGATAATAACCTATCGGAAGAAGCTACTGCTATTAAATCGGCTTTCAAAATTCCTTCAGAAAATACCAAGTCCACTCCAAAAAAAGAAGCAAATCCTGTTATTGAAACAGCACCTTTAGTGGTTAAAACCCCTATTAAGGAGGACATTGAAGATGATGATTTAGATTTAGAAATAGAAGTCGAAAAAGTAGCCGAAGAACAATCTGAAACCAACAACCTTTCGGATAAATTAGTCGAAGATTTTGGGCTATTCGACCCCACACTCGAGTTATCAAAATATCAATTTCCACCGCTAGACCTTCTTAAAAAATATGATTCCGAAGGCATTACTATCAACCAAGAAGAATTAGAAGAAAATAAAAATAAAATTGTAGAAACCTTAAAAAACTACAATATTGGCATTGCGAGTATAAAGGCAACCATTGGACCAACAGTGACCCTTTATGAAATTGTACCCGATGCTGGTATTCGAATTTCGAAAATTAAAAATTTAGAAGACGATATTGCCTTATCACTTTCAGCACTGGGTATTCGTATCATTGCACCAATTCCTGGTAAAGGAACTATTGGTATTGAAGTACCTAATAAGAATGCCACTATTGTATCCATGCGTTCAGTAATAGCCTCGAAAAAGTTTCAAACATCCGATATGCAATTGCCTATTGCTTTAGGAAAAACCATTAGCAACGAAACTTTTGTGGTCGATTTAGCCAAAATGCCCCACTTGCTTATGGCAGGAGCAACCGGGCAGGGAAAATCCGTAGGATTGAATGCGGTACTTACCTCATTACTTTACAAAAAGCATCCAGCCGAAGTAAAATTTGTTTTAGTAGATCCTAAAAAAGTTGAGTTAACGCTTTTTAATAAAATTGAGCGTCATTATTTAGCAAAATTGCCTGATAGTGAAGATGCTATTATAACCGATAACACCAAAGTAATCAATACATTAAATTCATTATGTATTGAAATGGATAACCGCTACGAGTTATTAAAAAACGCTTTATGTAGAAACATTGCCGAATACAATGTGAAATTCAAAGCGCGAAAATTAAACCCTAACGATGGCCATCAATTTTTACCGTACATTGTTTTAGTGGTCGATGAGTTTGCCGATTTAATTATGACTGCCGGTAAAGAGGTTGAAACCCCAATTGCTCGTTTAGCGCAATTAGCACGTGCCATTGGTATTCACTTAATTATTGCTACACAACGCCCGTCGGTAAACGTTATTACAGGTATTATTAAAGCCAATTTCCCGGCACGTATTGCGTTTAGAGTAACCTCAAAAATAGATTCTAGAACCATTTTGGATGGTTCTGGTGCCGACCAACTTATAGGTCGTGGTGATATGTTATTCACACAAGGCAACGATTTAATTCGTGTACAATGTGCTTTTGTTGACACGCCCGAAGTTGAAAAAATAACCGATTATATAGGATCGCAAAAAGCATACCCAGAAGCCTATTTGCTTCCCGAGTTTGTTGGCGAGGAAAGTGGCACAAGTCTTGATATAGATATAGAAGACCGAGATAAACTATTCAGGGAAGCTGCCGAAGTTATAGTTACAGCACAACAAGGTTCTGCCTCTTTATTGCAACGAAAATTGAAATTAGGCTATAATCGTGCCGGTAGATTAATTGACCAATTAGAAGCCGCAGGTATCGTAGGGCCTTTTGAAGGCAGTAAAGCAAGACAGGTGTTAATAACCGACTTAACGGCTTTGGATAAACATTTAGAAAATGAAACTTTATAATAAAAATAAAATGAGAATTAAGAATATCCTATTAGCTTTAATAATAACAGCATCATCGCTTAATGGTTTTACTCAAAATAAAGCTAAAACACTTTTAAACCAAGTCTCTCAAAAAGTAAAAAGCTATGATAATATTTCTATAGAATTTAAGTATGTTTTAGAAAATACTGCAGAAAAAATAAAACAAGAAACCAAAGGAGATGTTATTATGCAAGGTGAAAAGTATAAACTAAATATACTTGGTGTAACACGTCTTTTTAATGGAAAAAAACTTTACAGTATTAGTACTGAAGACGAAGAAGTAACTATTTCATCTGAAAACGACACTGAAGAAGGTGCCATAACACCTAGTAAAATGTTATCTTTTTATGAAGATGGCTATACCTACGCCATGGATATTGAACAAAACATTAACGGTAGAAAAATACAATTGGTGAAACTGACCCCAATTGATTCCAAATCTGAAATAAAATACATTCTGTTAGGGATAGACAAACAAACAAAACACATTTACAATTTAATGCAAATTGGCAAAAACGGCACAAAAACCACATTAACCGTTAATTCTTTTAAAACAAACGAGCCATTATCAAAAACCTTATTTACCTTTGATGCCAACAAATACAAAGGCTATTATATTAATAAGCTTAATTAAAGTCAAGTTATTGTATTTACTTGGCATATTAATCTGCTTAAAATAAAGCCGATTTGATAATTATATTATTGAAATTCAAAGGGTGAAAATACTAGACCGATACATACTAACTACTTACCTTAAAACTTTTTTCAGCGTGTTTATTATTCTCATGCTGATTTTTGTTTTACAAACCATTTGGTTATACATTAGAGAACTATCTGGCAAAGATTTAGACATAGGTGTCATCTTTAAGTTTTTGTTTTATTTCATGCCCAAGCTTATACCATTAGTATTACCGCTAACCATCCTTTTGGCATCTATTATGGTATTTGGCAGTTTTGCTGAAAACTACGAGTTTGCTGCCATGAAATCTACAGGTATTTCACTTCAACGTGCTATGTCTGGACTTAGTATTTTTATTGTTATATTGGGCATCGTTACCTTTTTCTTTTCCAATAACGTTATTCCTTGGGCAGAACTTAATTCTTTCAACTTACGTACCAACATAGCAAAGTTAAAGCCTGCCATGTTACTTGCTAAAGGACAGTTTAATGAAATTGAAGGAACCGCATACAATATTAAGTTTGAAGATAAACATGGTGATAGGGACCAATATCTTGATAATGTAACCATTCATGTAAAGGGCAAAGATGGCAGAACCAATGCTACAACCATAAAATCCAAAAGTGGCGAACTTGCCAGTGAAAAAGATTCCAATGTTTTAAAGCTTATTTTATTAGACGGAAATTATTACAGCGATGTATCTACCAATAACATAAAATCCAGAAACAAAAAGCCTTTTGCTAAAAGCTCTTTTGAAAAGTATATTATAAATATCGATTTGTCACAAATGAACAATGTCGATTTTGATGAACAATCCCAAACAGATAAATACAATATGCTCGACGTGGTTGGTTTACATAAAACCATCGATTCTTTATCTAAAAAAGAAATAACATCCCACGAAATACTATCAAAAAATTTGTTTCAACGCTCAAACGTTATTGCAATCAAGAGAAATGAAAAAAAAGCTGCCGATTCTACATACTTAGGTCCCATTTTAGATATTTTCAACACCAAAGAAAAATACGATTTGGTTGATGCTTCTTTAAAAACCGTAACAAGCGCTAAACAAGTTATTATAACAAATGAAGCTACTAGAAAAATTTCTAAAGAATGGTTAAATAAACATATCATTTCTTTACACGAAAAATTTGCCCTCGGCTTTGCCTGCATTATTTTATTTTTTGTAGGTGCTCCACTTGGTGCTTTGATACGGAAAGGTGGTATAGGCCTACCTATGGTTATAGCCATTATACTCTTTTTAACCTACCATTTTATAGGTATTTTTGCCACAAACAGTGCCAAAAATGGAAGTTTCAACCCTATTTTGGCGAGTTGGTTTTCTACACTCGTTATGTTGCCTCTCGGTATCTTTTTAACACGACGTGCTACTGCCGACAAAGGTTTGTTTGAATTTGACAGCCTTATTGAACCCATTAAAAAAATGCTCAATATAAAAGAAAAAGATAGTATTGATTACAAGTTTCTTTCTTCTTATAAAAATGACGAATTAATTGATGTAATCAATAACTATGAGACTCTTGGACATTTAGAAGATAGTCGCTATGAAGCTTTAAAAATATTAAATGAACGGGGCTTGACCAAAAAACAATTGCGAGACGAAGGGTTGGAAATAAATATGATTTATGACGATTCTGAACGTATTGCAAAAGATTATAAAGACCATGCTAAATTGGCTATCGTATTATATAGTATTGGTGTTGTTTTACTTATCCTCCATTTTGTTTTTAAAAACAATAAAATGCCATCATTAGCATCGGCTTCCATACAGCTTAGTATGACATCGCTATTGCTGTATTTGGTTTATTACGTAAAATCATTAATTAATACCTCTAAGTTTTACAACCATATTAACAAAAAAGAGAAAAAGCCAAACCCAATACTTATAATTATAGGAATCCCTTTATATTTTATTGCACATCTATTTTTAGACGATAAAGTGAAGGAAGACTTAAAGCAAAATTGCTTAGAATCTTTAAAATAAGCAATATCTTTGCAAAATGATTAATGATACCATGACAAAAAACACGAGTCCGAAGTTTAAACTTGATACCATTCACGATGCCATTGAAGCCATTAGAAATGGTAAAGTTATTATAGTTGTAGATGATGCAACCCGCGAAAATGAAGGCGATTTTGTTGCTGCCGCCGATAAAGTAACTCCCGAAATGATAAACTTTATGGCCACCCAAGGTCGAGGTTTAATATGTGCGCCACTTACCGAAAACCGTTGTAAAGAATTAGAATTAGGCATGATGGTACGTAACAATACCGACCATATGGAAACTGCCTTTACCGTTTCGGTAGATTTAAGAGGTCAAGGTGTTTCAACAGGAATTTCGGCGAGCGATAGAGCCAAAACCGTAAAAGCACTTACAGACCCAAATACCAAATCCTTTGATTTAGCCAGGCCAGGACATATTTTCCCTTTAGTTGCTAAAGAAGGTGGTGTATTAAGACGTACAGGCCATACTGAAGCTGCCATAGATTTTGCAAGACTTGCAGGTTTAAAGCCTGCTGGTGTTATTGTTGAAATTATGAATGAAGATGGTACCATGGCGCGTTTACCAGAACTCATGAAAGTTGCTAAAAAGCTGGATGTTAAAATAGTCTCCATTGAAGATTTGGTGGCCTACAGAATGCAACACGACTCATTAATTGAGAAAAAAGAAGATTTTGAAATAGAAACCCGTTTTGGAAGTTTCAGATTAAGAGCCTACAAACAAACAACTAATAATCAAATACATATAGCATTGACAAAAGGATCTTGGAAAGATAATGAAGAGGTGCTTACACGAATAAATTCAACATTAATAAATAATGATATTTTAGGGACCCTTACCAATAATGTTGATGCCCAATTAAATAACATGTTTCAAGTGATTAATAATGAAGGGAAAGGAGCTATTATCTTTATTAATCAAGAATCACAATCCATGAATATACTAAACAGGTTATCTGTAATAAAAGAAAACCAAAAGCCAAATACCGTATATAAAGCACCAAAAATTGATATGGATGCCCGCGATTTTGGTATTGGTGCTCAAATATTACACGATCTAAACATTCATAAACTGCGTTTAATTTCCAATACAAAACAAACCAAACGTGTTGGTTTAATTGGTTATGGTTTAGAAATTGTAGAGTATGTAAATTACTAAAAACTTAAACAGTCTCTTACAAAGAAGCTTTAATAATTTCAACCATTTTAGACGCTCTGGCTTTTACTTCGGCTTCCGTCCATGATAGTTTTATTAAACAGGATATATTTCTACCAATATAATGGTCAGATTGCGGAAATTCTTTGTTTTTAAGAGAGTCCAATCCGTTTTTCACCTCTGTAGGTATTGGGAATAATGATTTCATTTCTTTTAAATGATCCCATTTGCGAATGTAATGCCAATTATTATTATAGTATTGAAAGCAAGCATCTACGCCTTGGGTTTTAAATGCTTCTGAAACTTTTAGCGAGGTTTCTAAATCTGGTAAAAAGAAATTTAAAAAGCTATAGTTTTCCTCTCCACCTTCAGGAACCGTTCTAAAAGTTACTTCAGGAATTTGAAACAAAGCGTCTCGTAAAATGGTATAGTTTAACTTTTGGACTTTTAAAATTTCAGGTAAGCGTTTTATTTGTGCTAAACCAACCGCTGCATGAAGTTCTGAAATTCTGAAATTGTATCCTAAAAATGGGTGTGATTCTGCTCCTCTATCATTACCAACATGATCGTGACCATGATCGCTGTAATGGTCGGAATTAATATAATAATCTTTATTATTTGTTATGACTGCACCTCCTTCACCACAGGTAATGGTTTTTACAAAATCGAACGAGAAACACCCCAAATCGCCAATGCTTCCGAGCGGTTTGCTTTTGTAAGTGGCGCCAATGGCTTGACATGCGTCTTCTATCAATAACAGGTTGTGTTTGCTACAAATATCTTGAAGTGTGTCTATATGGCCCATACTGCCACACATGTGGACTACCATAACCGCTTTTGTTTTTGGTGTTATGGCATTTTCTACTGCTTTTGGGCTAAGTGTTAAGGTATCGTCTATCTCAACCAAAACAGGGATGGCGCCAAGCATCATAACGGCCTCAAAACTGGCTACAAATGTAAAGGTTGGTAAAATAACCTCATCACCTGCTCCAACACCAGCTGCTGCCAAGGCAACCGATATGGCTGCGGTACCACTTGATACTAATTGTGCATGGTTAACTTGAAAGGTGGCTTCTAACGCTTTTTCTAACTCTTTGGCTTTCCAATGGCCGTTACGCATTCCATCGAATCCGTAGCGCATAAGCACACCGTTTTCTAATACATCGTTTACTTCGTTTCTTTCTAAATCTCCAAATAGTTCGAATCCTGGCATATTTATTTTCTTTAGTGTTTGGTGTGTTTGCGTTAGGGGTTGCAGCAGCATCCTTTTTTGCCATTAAAGCAAAAAAGATATAGCGAAATATTTATATTCATGAGTTCCAAATTTTAAAATATTAACTTACGAATAAAAACCCGACCCTTGTGGTAACGCCCAAATATTTTATATTAATTATTTTAATCTTGACAAAAATTAAAGAGTGTCACATTGAGCGCAGTCGAAATGCTATTAAAAACAATATTTCCAATGTCTTCGACTGCGCTCAGACTGACATCTGAATATATTTGGATTTTTGTCATGTACTAAAATTAACTATAATTCTATTACTGCTTCGTTTATTGATTTTCTAACTTTAATAAAGTTGGCAAATATATCGGTTTCGTCTCTATAACCTACGGGCAGCAATAATACTGATTTTAAACCCATTTTGTTTAATTGTAATGTCTTATCTACAGCTTCTGGCAAAAACCCTTCCATTGGGCAGGAATCGATCCCCTCTATAGCACAAACGGTCATTAAATTACCTAGTGCAATGTAAGCTTGGTTTTTGGACCATTGCAGACGTTCTGTGACTGACATGTTTTGCATCATTTTAATGAGATCCTCTCTGTAAGGACCTAAAATGGTCTCGGGGGTGTTCCTTGTGGTTTTTATATTATCGTAGTAAGCAACAACGTCTGTGTCTAAAATGTCTTCTTGCATGCAAATAACCAATAAATGTGAGGCTTCTAAAACTTGCTTTTGATTATATGCATGTGCCACTAAGGATTGCCTTAATGACTGGTCCTCTACAATTATTAATTTGATGGTTTGTAACCCGAATGATGTTGCTGTTAAATTGAACGCTTGTTTTAAAATATCCAGTTTTTCTGAAGATAGTTTTTTGGTTGCATCGAACTTTTTGGTTGCATAGCGCCACTTAAGCTGCTTGATAATATCCATTTATTAATTTTAGTTTTTACAAAAATAAGCTAATAGTAAAAGCATGGAAATTTATTTTTAAAAAAATAGAATTTTATTTGAAAGAATTAAAAAAGGGTTCTATATTTGCACCCGCATTCAGGGAATACCTGATAAGGCACTCAAGGAGAAATGGCAGAGTGGTCGAATGCGGCAGTCTTGAAAACTGTTGAGGGTCACACCTCCGGGGGTTCGAATCCCTCTTTCTCCGCAAAAACCCTTGTAAATCATATAATTACAAGGGTTTTATTTTTTGGTCGGCAGAATCATTGACAATTCAATCCATTATAAATCCATACACAACTTTTGGTCATGATCCGAAAAATGTAGAGTTCTTCCTTTATAGACTAACTACAATTTTTGCTTAAAACAACAATTGGGCTTGATCCACAATTTGGTTTACAGAACTTTATTGGCATAAAAAAAGGAGACAACTGCTAAACAGTGTCTCCTTAAGTGAGCCCTGAAGGATTCGAACCTTCGACCGCCTCCTTAGAAGGGAGGTGCTCTATCCAACTGAGCTAAGAGCCCTCAACACGACTAACAAAACATTTTTGTTTTCCGGTGTGCAAATATAAAATTAACTATATATCTAACAAAGATAAAATTGATATTTTTATCTACCAATTGATTTTGTTTAATTGGAAAGTTATTATTTGCTTTAATACCCATATTAAAGATACCAATTTTTTCTTTATTTCAATTTTAAGTCAATACCTTTATACTTCTTAAATCATATTAAAAATGATTAATGAATTAAAAGAGAATTATGGTTATCTATTTGAAGATGACTTGTTAATGGAAATCAACAGTGTTGGAACTTTTAAAGAAGTACCTGAAGGGTTCCAACTTATAAATATTGGTGATTATATAAAATCGATGCCCTTATTGGTTAGTGGTGCTGTAAAAATTTTACGTGAAGATGATAAAGGCGACGAACTGTTAATTTACTTTATTGAACGTGGCGATACCTGTGCCATGACCTTATCTTGTTGCATGGGGCAGAAAAAAAGCGAAATTAGAGCCGTCACAGAAACACCTACAAAGCTTGTTATGGTTCCTGTTGAAAAAATGAGCGAATGGATGGGAAAATATAAAAGTTGGCAAAATTTTATTCTTCAAAGTTACCATGATAGAATGACCGAACTTTTGGAAGCTATTGATACTATTGCATTTTTGAAAATGGAAGAACGTCTTTTTAAACACCTAAAAGACAAAGCCATGGTAAACCATAATGACGTTGTTCAAGTAACGCATCAACAAATAGCGTTCGATCTACATACCTCTAGAGTCGTTATTTCCAGGTTATTAAAAACCTTGGAAAATGAAGGTAAAATTGAACTTCACAGAAACAACATCAAAATATTAGAGCTTTAGAGACTGTTTAAGCTTTATCCTTTGGCTCTTTTTATGCGCCCTTTTCCACCATACTTCAGCTATTTTTCGGTCCATAACTATGTACCTCTCCCTTGCGGCAGCCTGGCTCCTTCGCTAAAAAGGTCTACCATACCTTTTTATACGCTCCGCCCTGTCTGACAAAAAAATACCC
>LLBY010039245.1_pt3 | contig 16901 bp, 18 predicted proteins | sample 1489401 | NCBI WGS metagenome assembly LLBY01 (sample SAMN04092656, study PRJNA295927) | soil metagenome | biome: Soil prokaryotic community; feature: Bulk soil; isolation source: soil from tomato rhizosphere | host: tomato cultivar Hawaii 7996 | place: South Korea | collected 2011-11-01 | reverse complement strand
TTATTTATCACGCTCAATAGCTCTTCGTTTGCCATTGCTTCTCGCTTTCCAATCTCGATGCACAAAAACGAACCTACATAGGCAAAAGTATAAGACAAAAATCGTCTAATGTCATTGCGAGCCGCAGGCGAAGCAATCTCCGGTGTGTGATGTCACTGCGAGCCCATCGCGCTGAGCGGAGCCGTAGGCGCAGTCGAAGCGTGCACGAATCAATAATCGGGTTGTATGCAATATAGGAGATTGCTTCGTCGGGCTCCGCCGCTCCTCGCAATGACAGAATACTACCGGGAGATTGGATGAGAATCGCAATTATCGGAGCGGGGTTTGGCGGCATGGCAGCCGCCTATGATCTAAGAAAAGCAGGACATGAAGTAACGATTTACGAATCCGCCAATTACGTTGGCGGATTAGCTTCGGGTTTCAAGGAGAGGCACTGGGATTGGTCGGTGGAGAAGTTCTACCATCACTGGTTTCAGTCGGATCATCACATGCTGGGATTGATCAAGGAGCTGGGCTGGGAGGACAAAGTTATTTTCCCGCGTCCTTTGACGGTGATGTACCACAACGGCAAATTTTATCCGTTCGACTCGATCCTGCGGGCGCTTCTTTTCCCGGGACTCGGGTTCGGACTGGATAAGATCCGGTTCGGCTTCGTCGGATTATTCTTGCGTTTGACGAATAACTGGAAAGCTCTGGAAAAAGTCACGGCCGACGCATGGATGATGAAATGGGCTGGCAAAAATGTCTATGAAAAGATGTGGAAGCCGTTGCTGGTCGGAAAGTTCGGTCCGTTCTACCGGGACGTCAACATGGCGTGGATGTGGGCACGCATCAAGGCGCGCACGACAAGATTAGGAACATTCGAGGGCGGGTTCCAGCGCTTCGCGGATTTGTTTGCCGAGAAACTGCGAGGCATGGGAGTCGATATCCGGTTGGGGGCAAAAGTGGAGACAGTGAAGCGGGAGGGAAATGAGCTATCGATCCGGGCCGATGGAGAGGCTGCATTTTTTGATAAAGTGCTGGTCACCACATCACCAAGTTTGATGACACGGCTAACCCCTGACCTGCCGAAAAGTTATTTGAAAGGGCTGCTCGAGCTAAAGTCTATGGGCGCGGTGGTGATGGTGCTGTCGCTCAGGCATCAATTGTCGAAAGAAGGTTATTACTGGTTTAACCTGCCGAAAGAGTCTGGCTTCCCCATGCTGGCGCTGGTAGAGCATACGAACTTTGTGTCGAAGGAACATTTCGGCGGTGATCATATCGTATATGCGGGCGATTACTTAGAAGTGGGTCATGAATATTTCTCGATGAGCGATGAAGCATTACTGGAACGGTTCATTCCTGCTTTCAAAAAGATCAACCCCGCCTTCGAGCGTGACTGGGTGAAAAAGGTCTGGGTCAACAAGACGAATTATGCGCAGCCGATACCGTTGGTGAATCACTCCAGGAACATTCCTGCAATCCAGACGCCAATCGAAGGACTCTACTTCGCTTCGATGAGCCAGGTCTATCCCTGGGACCGCGGGACGAACTTTGCGGTGGAGATTGGGAGACGAGCCGCCAGGCTGATGATGGGAGGGGAGTAATTAGTAATTGGTAATTCGTAGACGCTGATTAAGAGTTCGTTGAAAAAGAGCTGCCTTTTCAGGACGGAAGGGGCAGTTTGTTTTTACCGCTTGAGCAACCAGGGATTTCGAGTAAGTATAATCAGCAGATGATTAACATGAATACAACATTCGTCAAACCTCGATACGACTCAGGCGGGTTCGCCGGAATCCCAGATCGAATCACGGGCGCGTTCGCGTCCGGGAATTACGATGCAGTTGTTTTGTTCCTGGTGGACGGCTTCGGCTGGCGCTTCTTCGAGCGCTTTCAGGACGCGCCCTTCCTTAAGCGTATCGCGAAACAGGGGCGGGTCGAAAAACTGATCTCCCAATTTCCATCGACAACCGCCGCGCACCTGACGACAATCCACACGGGCTGGAACGTGGGCCAAAGCGGGGTCTACGAATGGATCTACTACGAGCCGCAACTGGACGCGCTCATTGCCCCGTTATTGTTTTCCTATGCCGGATCCCATTACCGTAATGATCTGTCGTCCACCGGTATTCATCCTCCGCTCTTATATCCGCGTGGGCTGTTTTACCCGGAGCTAAAAAAACGGGGCGTGAATCCTTATGTTTTCGGAATGCGAGAATATACGCCCTCCACTTACTCGAATGCGGTAATGGCTGGAGCGGAAGTAGATTCGTACAAAACGCTTGCGGAGGTATTCGTCAATTTGGGGATCCTGCTGGAAGAACAGACCAGCCCTGCGTATGTGCACCTTTACTTCGATAAGATCGACTCGCTTGCGCACAGCTACGGGCCCACTGCCCCGCAAACCGAAGCCGAGATCGAGACTTTCCTCTTAATCATGGAATATTACTTCGACCGCATCTTCAAAGGTAAAAAACGGATTCTATTTCTGATGACTGCCGATCACGGTCAAGTGGAAGTGGATCCTGAGACGACGATCTACCTGAACAGAGAGCCCCGTTTTTCTGGCATTGAACGCTTCCTGAAAACAAACCGGCGGGGACAACTGCTCGTCCCTGCTGGGTCGGCGCGGGATATGTTCCTTTACATCAAGGATGATCTCTTGGAGGAAGCGCAGTCTTTTCTCGCACCGCGCCTCGAAGGGAAAGCCGATGTCATGAGAACGGAAACGCTTATTGAAAACGAATATTTTGGTCCCGAAGTTTCATCCCGTTTTCGTGAACGGGTTGGCAATCTGGTGATCCTACCCTATCGCTACGAGTCGGTCTGGTGGTATGAGAAAGATAAGTTCGAGCAGCAATTTTACGGCCATCACGGCGGGCTGACACCACAAGAGATGGAGACGGTTCTTTACTCTTACGAAATATGACAACCCGCCCTACTTCTCCCCCCAATGGATAGCAATCGTCCCGAACATTAGCCTTTGATAGCCGACCTTCTTGAATCCCGCCGCTGCCATACGCGAGGCCATATTCTCGGCCGTCACGAACCCTTCCGTCGTTTCCGGAAGATAACGATAGGCGTCGCTGCTGCCGGTCAACAATCTGCCAAGCAGGGGAATAACCACGTGCATATGCAGCCAGATGAAGGGCGAAAGCAGGTTTTTCTTTGGGCGTGTTGTGTCGAGGATGACGATCCGCCCGCCTTTTTTGAGCACACGATGTTGTTCCTGGATCGCCTTCTGCAGGTCGATCACATTGCGCATGAGAAAGCCAGAGACCACGGCATCAAAGGAGGCATCGGTGAAGGGCAGGAGAAGCGCATCGGCTGAGGAGAAATTAAGCGGACCGTGTTTCTGTCCCACGCGCATCATTTCGAGTGTGAAATCTGCAGCAATGACTTTGGCTCGAGGGAATTGAGCAACGGCTTCACGCGCCAGATCGCCTGTCCCTGTGCCCAAATCTAACAAACTAGCATGGTTTCCCAGCCGCGCGAGTTGAATGACTTGCTTCCGCCAACGAACATCTTGTCCGCCCGTCATGAGTCGATTCATCAGATCGTAACGTTTGGCAATTCGGGTGAACATATTTTGGACGTAGGTAGCACGTTCTTGTCCTGTCAGTCGTGTCATTCAATCTCCTGAGTCTTATCAGTTATACTGCACAATATTTAATTACCGGAGCTGCGCTTTGCGCGAAAGGTCACTTAACCCAAAAGCCTGGCTGTCAGCGATCCGTCCGCGCACGCTGCCGGCTGCCGCGGCGGGCGTGATCATGGGCAGCGCGCTCGCCTGGCGTGATGGATTCTTCCGTCTCGACGGGGCGCTCTCCTGTCTGCTCGCCGCCTTGCTTCTTCAGATCGGCAGCAATCTCGCCAACGATGTCTTCGACTTCGAGCGCGGCACCGATACACACGAGCGTCTGGGTCCGCTGCGTGTTACCCAGTCAGGCTGGCTCAGGCCTTCACAGGTGAAGATCGGTATGATCGTCGTGTTTGCGCTGGCGGCTTTGTTCGGATTGTACCTTGCATGGCTGGGAGGCTGGCCGATCATCATCATTGGAATTGCCGCGATCCTTGCGGCGATTGCTTACACAGGCGGACCCTTTCCTCTTGGTTACCATGGACTGGGTGATCTCTTCGTGTTTATCTTTTTCGGTCTTGCCTCCGTCGCCGGAACTTATTACGTGCAAGCGGGATTTGTCTCTTCAGCCGCCTGGTGGATGACGATCCCACCGGGATTGATCATCACCGCGATTCTGGTTGTGAACAACCTGCGCGATCTGGAAAATGACCGAAAAGCAGGCAAGCGTACCCTGGCGGTGATGCTGGGTGCACAAGCTACAAAGTATCAATATTTGCTTTGCATGATAATCGCCTACCTCATACTTCCGTTTGCAGCGTTGATCGGCGTAATACCCTGGTTTTCCCTGGCGGCGTGGCTGTCTTTGCCCATTGCCGTTCGCGCGACGCGTCTCGTGTTCGCCGAACGAGGTCGACCGTTGAACGCGGCGCTGGCAGGGACAGGTCAGACTGCCTTGCTGTTCGGTATTTTGTTTTGGATAGGTCTGGCCGTTAGCTGACGAACTTCCACTTGCACCATCTGCGTTCCAGCCAGTCCACGCTGAAATACATGCCCAGCCCGAGCAGGCTCATGGCGATCACGCCAGCATACATAGCGGGATAATCCAGCAGGGTGCTTCCGTTGTAGTAGATGTAATATCCCAATCCATATTTTGTAGCAGATAATTCGGTAATATACAGCACAGCAACTGCCGTCCCAATCGATTGGCGGAGGGCCGTTAAGATCGCGGGTAAGCTGGCAGGGAGATAGACAAAGCGGAACAGGGCGCGCCGCCCCGCCCCGAGGCTGTGCAGACTTTGGATCAACTTGGGAGGCAGAGCGGCAGCCTGATCGCGGACGAGGACCACAATTTGAAAGAACAGGATCAGGAACATGATGGCGATCTTAGCCAGGTCGCCGATGCCCAGGAACAGGATCACGACAGGCACAAAGACGACTTTGGGGATGGGATACAGGAGATAGATCAACGGTGAAAAGATACGCTCCAGTGTTTTCGATCCGCCAAGAGCCAGTCCCACAGGCACGGCTACCAACACCGAGAGCGCCATGCCGGCAAAGACCCTCCACAGGCTGAACAGAAAATGCTTCGACAAGCCATTTTGAAATTCACGGGCAAAGACACCTAACACCTCAACGGGAGCGGGCAGGATGGGCAGCTCTAAGATCATTGCCAGGGCCTGCCACGAAATGAGCAACGCCAGCGCCGCCAGGAATGCGTCACGCTGTTTCATGATGCATCTCTTTCCATAGCAGATCCCACAACTCATGATAACCAGACGAATTTCGGAATCCATTTTGACCTGCATTTGGATTCTCGAAGATTCGGCCCCTTCGATTTGGCGCTTCACCCAGAAGCAGAATCTTTTGGCCCAGCGCAATTGCTTCCTCGATGGCATGGGTCACGATGACCAGAGTCAGGTTTTGCTCGGCACATAGATTCCAAGTCAGCTTCTGCAGGTCGGCGCGAGTGATGGCGTCCAGCGAAGAGAACGGCTCATCCATCATAAGCAGGTTTGGCTCGAGGGCCAGGGTCCGCGCAATCGCCGCGCGCTGGCGCTGTCCACCGGAGATCTGGGCCGGGAATTTGTCCGCCACTTCGTCGATGCCCAAACGCTGAAGCCAGTAGTCCACGTTATTGGCAGGTTGGAAATCAACAGGCGCGTGCTTGCCATCTTCTCCGTAAAACTCACGGACGCGCAACCCTAACTCCACATTCTCGCGTACGCTGGACCATGGGAGCAGTCCATAATCCTGCAAGATCAAGCCGCTGCGGGGACGCGGCCGCTTGAGCATTTCGCCTTCGATCCGAATTTGTCCCGAATCAGGCTGGCGTAGTGCGGCAAGCAAATAGAGCAGAGTCGTTTTTCCGCAACCCGATGGACCGAGAATAGCCCAGGTCTCACCGCGGCAGATCGTCAGCGAGAAATCCTCAAAGAGCGGCGGGTTGTGTGGATAGGCAAACGAAACAGACTGAAGATCAATCATAAAATCATGGGAGGAGCGAAGCGTTTACAGAATCATCATAGGAAATTTGATTCGCCAATATACCTTTTTCCACGAGCCAGCTCAGTGCATCGTTCCACTCTTCTTCCGTGGGCACACCAGCCGCGGGGAAGACAGGCGCTCGATAGGATTCCATCAAAGGCGGCGGCACGAGCTTCTGTTCACTCAACACGTTTTTGTATTTTGCTGGATCCGCATTGAGTAGCCCGGTCGCTTCTTCAATCGCAGCCAGAAACCCTCGAATGGCTTCCGGGTTTGCATCGATCACGTCCTTGCGGAAGGAGATCACGCTGAACCCGTATTCCGGGTGGCTGGAGTCATCCGTAACGATCACGCCGCCCTGGCTCACCACCAGCGAAGCCAGCGGATCGGGCATCACGCCAGCCGATAGCTCGCCCGAGGCAAGTAAGGCCATCCGGTCGGGGATCTTCGGGACGGCGACTGTTTTGATCTCCTCGGAGGTGAAGCCGTCGGCTTGCAGGAGCCGCTCGGTGACGTACTCGATCACGGTCCCCTGCGAGACGCCAATCTCCACACCCTTGAGCCCGTCCACAGAGGAGATACCACTTTTGGAAGACGCCAGGATGAAGAAATGCCCATTCCCTTCGGTGGGGCGCAGGGCATAACGAACAACCTGCATCTGCACCTCCTCCTTGTTGAAGAGCATCACCGCCAGCGTCTCGTTGATCGTGCCGTCCGCGCCGCCCGCGGCAAGCAGCTGATCGCGCTCGGGCGCCGAGGCGACCGGGATGAACTCGACGTTGACGCCGTGCCTGTCAAACAGACCTTCCTGCTGGGCAACATACATGGGAAGTGTGTCGATGATCGGCAGTACGGCGATTTTCAATATCCCTGGTGCCTCTGGCGCGCAGGCAGAGAGTGCAAAGACAAGACTGAGCAAAGCCAGATTAATGCGTGATTTCATGGAGGTTAAGATCCTTTCCTGCAGCTTGATGCGAAAATTATGCTGGAAGCACGTTTTCTTAGCCAGTGAAGATTGTCCATTTTTTTGTGCCAATTCTCATAGATTTTGTCTGAATAGCCCCTAAATTAATGCGATTAAACGAACAGGGCGACCCTTCCAGGGTCGCCCTGCCTTATCCGTTATTGTCCACGTCCGTGGGGATCGGGGCTCCAGTCACACAGATTGATGTTTGCTGTCGTCTGCCCACCGCTGACCACGAAGGTCTTCATCAGGCCGCTCGAGTCGGTGTAGGCGCCTTCGAGGTTGTAGCCGGGCGCCCAGGCGTAGGCATAGTATCGTCCGTTGGGCAGCAGCACGCTGAAGAAATTCTGATCTTCCGGGATCGAGAACTGGATCGTCTCATTCGTGCCGGCCTTTTCGAAGTAGAGTGTCATGGGCGGGTTGAACTCGCTGGGGTAGCACAGTGCGCCTGTGACCGTGCCGTGCGGCAATTCCGCTTTTACAACCTTGATCTCCACGTAGAATGCTTCGTTGGCTTTGGTCCCGGAGCCGAACAACGCGCCGGAGGGATTTCGCAGCATCCAGTAGCTGCGCTGGTACCCGTTCACAGCAGGGGCTGTCAGCGACACCGACACATCAACAGTCTGGCCGGGGGCGACGTTGCCGGGCAGTCGGACGGCTGTCGTGGAACCCATCTGGTCCCCGCTGGTGTATACCAGCATATAGTCCGGCGTCCAGGTGCAGGTGCCGCGGTTCTGTAAGCGCCAGGTCTTCGTAAAAACCTCGCCCGCAGAAAGCTGAGTCCCGTCAGGGATCGTCACGTCCTTGACGAAGGCCACCCAGTCACAGTAAGTTGTTGGGATGGCCGTATTCGTGGGCCGCACGGGCGTGCTGGTCGCGGGGACCGGCGTTGCCGTCGCAGGAATAGATGTGGGAGCATTTTGCGTCGCGGCAGCCACTGTCTGGGTCACGATCGCTTGAATGGTTGCCATCGAATCAACAGAATCGGGCTGCGCTGGCTTCAACAGAGGCATGGCGATCAGGGTGACGGGGAAACAGGCCATGATCGCCAGGGCAATAATGCCAAATAAAATAAGGATGGAATTGGTTGTGAGTTTCATCTTGCACCTCCATATTGTGCTGCTGATGGACGGCAACGAAAATATGAAAGTTCCCCATTTTGCGCCCTGTTACAGAACTGTAACAGCTCATCTCCTACGGTCGATCGTCTTGCTGCTGATTGGCTTAGGCGGATGTAGCTGGCAACGACTCACGGTGCCGCACGTTGGGTTGGAACTTGTGGCAAGCGGATTTACCTCTCCAGTTGCACTGGTCGATCCAAGCGATGGAACTCAACGCCTCTTTATAGTAGAACAAACGGGGCTGATCTGGATTCTGTCAGAAGGCCAGCGGCTGGAGCTGCCGTTTCTCGATCTACAGAAACGCGTTGTGGAGTTGAACGCCTTCTACGATGAACGCGGTCTGCTCGGCCTGGCCTTTCACCCGGACTTCGCGGCGAATGGTCGCTTCTACGTTTCCTACAGCGCGCCGCTTCGGGCTGGAGTATCGCCAGAGGAATGGGACCACACCACATACATTTCAGAGTTCGCTATTTCAAGCGGCAATCCGAATCAAGCCGACCCGGATTCGGAACGTGTGCTGCTGGCGATCGACAAGCCGGGCTACAACTACGAAGCCGGGCACATTGCGTTTGGGCCTGAGGGCTACCTGTACATTGCCACCGGGGATAGTGTTCGCGATCCGGCAACCGAGGCAGGAAGGTACGCGCAGGACACTTCATCTCTGCTCGGGAAGATCCTGCGTATCGACGTGGACGGGACGACGGATTCCGGACGACCATATTTGATCCCCGCGGACAACCCTTTCGCCGCCGGGGAAGGTCTGCCGGAGATCTTTGCATACGGGTTTCGCAATCCCTATCGCTTTTCCTTTGACCTATCAATCCCCGGAGAGCCGCGTCTCTTCGTGGCGGACGTCGGACAGGCCATGATGGAGGAGGTGAGCCTCGTCGAGGCGGGTGGAAATTACGGCTGGCCGATCCGCGAAGGCACGACTTGTTTCAATGCACAGACGTGGAACCAGCCGCTCGAAAGCTGCCCGGCCTCCAGTCTATCCGAACCGGTGATTGCTTATACGCACCAGGGAGATTTATCCGCGATCATTGGAGGCATGGTGTATCACGGCCAAGCCATCTCAGAGTTGGCCGGCCAATATGTCTTTGGCGATTGGGGACGCGGGCGAGGTCACCTGTTTGTGGCATCCCCTCCGCGTTCTGGGGTGGGACTCTGGGAAATCACTGAGATTCCGCTGGAAACCGAAATCGGCCAACTACTGGGAATTGGACAGGATGAAAATGGTGAGCTGTACTTGCTGACGAAAGCTCCGGGGCTTGGCGTAAGTGGAAACAGCGGCGCGGTATACAAGATCATCGCGCTATCTCAGTAGGGCGGGATGGTATCCCGCCAAAACAAAGCAAGCGGGATACCATCCCGCCCTACGCGGACCACGATGGAACCTGCCTTCTCTTCGCGGTGTATAGACTTCACAATAGCTGCCATACGGGTAGCAGTCGAGTCTTATCGAAAGGAGCATTTCGAAATGAATAAGGTCCATAAACATGTTCTGTTTGTGTTTTTGATCATCGCCCTGCTAGCCATCTCGACGTCCGTGGCTTTTGCCAAGGAGCTGGGTCTGTTGACTATCAGCGGTCCGGGCATAAAAGGCGAGGTGTCGCTTAACGATCACGAGGCCATGACGAACCTGGAACAGTCTGGTTTCTTTGACCAGGCCTTCCTCGCCCGGCCGCCCAAAGGTCTCGGCGAGGGCTATCACATGACCGCGCACCTGAACCTGGACGGCAAATTGGTTCCCTACATCGAAATGATGTACTATCCCACACAGGAGGGACAGTCCGCCTATATTCATTACATTGGGCGTCTCGAAGGGGATACCCTTCAACAGGTTGACGAGTGGCATCTCCTCAACCGCAAAGCCGATGGAGTTCTGCGCGACCTGTTTGCCGCCAACAAAATTACCGTTCAGTCGTCATTGATCAAGGCCCCGGCGGTGGTCGAGCCGGTTAAAGAGCCCGTCGCGGCCGTGGAGGAGCAACCGGTAGCTCCACCCGCAGCGACCTCCCCTGCGGCTGCCCCGATGCCTTATCTGATCCCGGCCTTGGTGGCGGGTGCCCTGGCACTGATGGGACTCGCTCTTATCCTCCGGCGGCGCGCCATCGGCCATTCCACTACATAGCTGGCACCCAAAAATCAAAGATGCCTTCTCCGAAAACTGGAGAAGGCATCTGTTTTTAACGATTCGCTGCGCTTATCTCGAAGATAAGACATCCTCTAATGGCACGTCATTGACGAAAACGGTCACATCGCTGACCGTAGAAAATTGCAGCGCGGTTTGTTCGATCTGGGCCTGGACGCGCGGCGCGTCACAGGTGCCGCCCAGCATGATCGTCCCCGTCAGGTGGATGATCGCGTTTCCCTGCTCAATGGTCACATCTGCGACCTGTAAATCGGATTGATACAGCGCGTTGTAATAACCTGATTCGCCATAAAACTGCTGCCCGGCCGAAAATAATTTTTCCAGCGTGGCGCGCAGCACGCCCTGCGTGCGAGGGATGGTCACATTGATGGGAATTGCACTGTCGCCACAACCCACCAGTGGGCCCGATTGCCCGTTACCCTCCAGCTCGATCAAAACGATTTTGACGATCTGTTCGGTGGCCGTTGTGGAGGTAGGTGGAGCGGATGTCGAAGTGGCCGGGGCTGGCTGCGCTTGCGTGTTGGTGGGAATCGCAAGGGTCAGCGATGCGATGACGACTGTCGCCGTGGGGTCGAGCTGAGTCGTGGGCGAGGGAGCGATTGTGGATGTGCTCGCCGGAATCTCAAGGGTATTGGTCGGGATCGCTGTCTGGATAGGTTCGATACTCACCTCAAACTGCCCACAGGCGCTGAGAAATAACATACCTAGAATGACTAAAAATCGATTGGCTTTCATCTTCTCTCCATTCTAAAAACTCGGTCTCTTTTTATTCTATAAAAAACTTGTCACCGCGATGTTTCAGGGACGTCACGAATCTGTAACAGGTTCCTACCCAAACCACGACCGACAGCCGATTTATTTTACAGAAATACCGGATCTCTTTGCTTATCCCGCGTTAACAAATCGTCAAAGTGCGAGTACAATACACTTTATCTTATTTCCCCGCCGCCCCGCTGACGCGGGATTTTCAACAATTCGGCGGGTACCTCGACCCTAAGGAGATTCCCATGTTTCACACCATTATCATCGTCGGCAATGTAGGCAAGGATCCGGAAATGCGCTATACGCCTTCTGGCCAGGCTGTGACTTCGTTTTCGGTTGCCACGAACCGCCAGTATACGACAGGCAGCGGGGAGCAGGTCAAAGAGACCATTTGGTTTCGTGTCACTACGTGGGGCAAGCAGGCTGAAATTTGTAACCAGTATCTCAGGAAGGGCTCGAAAGTTCTGATCGAAGGGCGCCTGACCCCCGACAAAAACACCGGCGGACCGCGCATCTGGAACAAACAGGATGGCTCCATGGGCGCATCGTTCGAAGTGACGGCCGGTACGGTGCGCTTCCTGTCTTCGCGCGGTGAAATGGCTGGAGAAGGTCCAATGATGGGCAGCATGGAAGGGGCAGAGATCCCGGCCGAAGATGATATCCCGTTCTAATCTAATTGTCTTGCAAGCGTAAGGGATTCTCACGTCCTGGCTTGTTAGGACTCTACGACCACAGGACTGTTTTATGACCGCACCTTCCCAGCCGACCGGACCCAAGATCAACGTTCCCGAGGGAATGGAGCCTGCCTACGCCAACCTGGCACGCATTTCACATTCCCCTGCGGATATCGTGATCGACTTTGCTCATATCCTGCCAGGCGAAACAACCGCTAATATACGCTCGCGTGTGGTGATGACGCCTCTGAGCGCAAAACTGCTGCTGCGAGCCCTCACCGAAAATATCGCACGCTACGAAGCCGCCTTTGGCGAGATTCCGGTGCCCAGCAATAGCTCACTGGCAGAGAGTCTGTTCCGGCCGCCTCATCCTCCCGAGCCGCCAAAGGAATAGTCAAGTGTTCATTGTTAATTACAGGTAAACAAGAGTGAAGTATGTATAAGCTTGAAGATATCGCTGAACGTATACGCCAGAGTTTCGACGTACGCACTTCGAAACGCGACGAGGCACTCAAGAAGGCTCGTCAACTTACGCGCGCCTGCTCCCTGGCGATTCGGGCAGTACACAGGGACGACAAAGAGTCCATGGAAGCCAATCTGGCGGAAGCACAAACCCTGGCCGATGTTTTGCGCAACGAGTTGAGGGAACATCCCGAACTGTTCTTTGCCGGATACACCCAGGATTCACTCAAGGAATTCGTGGAAGCCAACGTGACCTGCGCGCTGATCCAAAACCAGCCGCTTCAAACGCCCGAAGAGCTGGGTGTGGAGGATGCGACGTATCTTAACGGGCTAGCAGAAGTAGTGGGTGAGCTGCGCCGGCGCACGCTCGACATTCTGCGCTCAGGATATTCAGAGGAAGCGGAACGCCTGCTCGGCTATATGGATGAAATCTACTCCGTGCTGGTGACAATGGATTATCCCGACGCGATCACCAATGGCTTGCGCCGCCAAACCGACCTGGCGCGCGGCATCATCGAAAAGACGCGCGGCGACGTGACGTTTAGCCTGCGCGGCGAGCAATTAGCGGAGGCAATCCGAGGACTGAGCAGTCAATTAAATGGCGGCCAGGTGGAAACGGAGGATCCGGGTGGTTTATCCATCCCGATGAATGAGGATGACTAAGGATGGCGCGCGCGGGGCATAAATATCCATTGATCGTTTACCGGCATATGCTGAACCGCTGGTGGCCGCCCATGATCGCGATCGGACTGGGCATGTTTGCGCTGGCGTACAGTGAATATATCGATCCCATAGGGCGCTTCCTGCCGGAGCGCTGGCAGCTCTTCGCAGCGATCGGTGGGTTGTCGATTCTCATCGGCCTTTTTTTCTGGGTTCTTCGATTCTTTGCCTATGTCCAGCCCTATCCCAATTATCTGAAACTGGTCACGCCGTTCGTTCGACTCAATATTTCCTACAAGCGTATCAAGAAGACGACCGCCACCGAAATGCGGCATCTCTTCTCGTACAAAAGCATGTCCGGCTGGATCCGCGATATCTTCTCACCACTGGCAAATCAGACGGCGGTCATTGTTGATTTAAGCGGGTATCCGATCTCCCCGGTCTTATTGCGATTATTCCTTTCCCGGTTTTTTTTTAAAGATAAAACCCCGCATTTCGTGATCCTGGTCAAGGATTGGATGCGTTTTAGTTCTGAGCTAGACAGTATGCGCTCAGGCATTGACCCCAACCCGCCTCCGCAGAGACGCTCCCGGGATTCGCTGCTCTCGCGCCTTCCACAAAAATGACAAACAGGGGTGACTCCACCACCTCCCCCAGATCTGAAATTCTTCAATCTCTATCAACTTTGTTTGTGAAATAAGTCACTATCAACGCGTTACATTCTACGATGGCGAAAAACGGGGAGCCAGGATATGATGACGATGGAGACGGAATAAAGACACCTCCAAATGCTCCTCACTGTCTCCTCCTTTGGCGAAAGCCTCCGCTGGCTGCGTTAGCGCGTCAGCGGAGGCATTTTTTAACGCATGTATAAAACTGTGCTGTCAAGTAAGACGATTATTTCCGCGTTGTCTTCACGGGTTCAGCATTGACGGGCAAAACGATGAAGAACGAACTCCCCTTCCCCTCCGTTGATTCCACCCAGATACGTCCCTGGTGATTTTCCACAATATTCTTGACGATCGCGAGCCCCAGCCCGGATCCCTCTACATCCAGGCTGATATTAGTCGCACGATAGAATTTATCAAAGATATGCGGCTGGTCACTGGCAGGAATACCCGGCCCATGATCGGTTACCTGTAAGATAACCTGATCCTGTTCGGCACGAATCGAGATCTGAATTTCGCCGTTGGGATAGGAATATTTAATTGCATTCCCGATCACATTATCAAAGATCTGTCGAAGGCGAATGGGGTTGGCGCGCAATGACGGCAGGGAGGGGGCGATCTCCGTCTGGACGTTAAGCTGTTTGGATTTGATCTGCCCCTCCAGCATGTTGATCGTATAGCGCAGGATGCCCTCCAACTGGACGAACTCCCGGTGCATATCCATGCCCGCCTCAATGCTTCCCAGGTCGAGCAGGTCATTGATCAGCGATGTGATGTGCTGGATGCTGTCCTGAATGCGGGTGATGAACTCCCGTTGCGTGTCATTTAAGGGCCCCACCCGTTCCACAAGCTCGCTATAGCCAATGACCGACGTCAGAGGGGAGCGCAGATCGTGCGAAACCGTATGCACAAATTCACTGCGGAGACGATCCACTTCTTTAAGATACGTAATATCCTGCATGGTCAGCGCGTAGCCCACGCCCTGGATGGCCGTAAATTGCGCATTGCCAACCCTGCCATCCGGGAAACTGACCTCATGGTACTGAAAAGGGTCCTCGGTGTCGGCGTGAGCGATCAAGGCCAGCACATCGGGGTGTGTCAGAACCTCGAACACGGGCTTGCCAATTGCGGTTTGGGCATTGAGTCCAAATGCACGGCACATAGCCGGGTTGGCGAGGAGGATGACATTGTCCTGGTTGAAGATCATCACGCTGTCTTGAATATTATTGAACACTGTCTCCAGCCGTATACGCTCGGCTTCTGAGATCTGAGCGCGTTTTTGCAGGGAGGCCGTGGTGCGTTTGACCTCCTTGCGAAGCCAATCGCCAACACGATGCGCATTCCGAAGGCCGTTCTCCACGGCATCGACAATGTCATCCGTCTTTAGCGGGGGAGCCAGATAGCCGCTCAAGCTCAATTTGAAAAGGCCGCGGATCAGCTCTGGCTTGAGCTTCTCCGTGTAGAGAAGGAAGGGCAGTGTTGGAAAACGTTCCTGTAGTTCTTTGGCAATTCGCAAGCCTTCATGTCCATCGAATCGTTCCCCGATCAACAAAAGCGAAGGCGCTGCCTCTTTCATGATTTTCCCCAGTGCCTGTACATCCTTAGCGATGGCGGTCTCATATTGTACAGCCCGCAAAACACGATCCATCAAATACAAAATGGAAGATTCTTCCAGCGCAAGAAGGATCAGGTCAGGTTTCGGCATAGTGTGCGTCAGAGGAATTTTACTTCTTTTTTAATTGTATGGGGATGGGAGGTGTAGTCTTCTCCACTGCGCGCGCGAGGCGCTGCAAGGCCGCGCGAGCTGTGCGTAAGGCCTGACGTTGATTTTCGGTCAGGTCACCCAACTTATCCGTCAGCAAGAGGTCGAGAGGTGGAGCAGCAGACTGCAATTCCTCGGCAATCGACTTACGTACGGATTCCAGCAAAGCGTTTTGGCGCTTCTCGCCTTCCCTGGAGGAATTCACCGAGCTATTCAATGCCTGGAACAGGCGGGCATTGAGCAGAGAAATGGAAACATAATCGGCAACGGCTTCCAGCAGGGTCTGTTCCACTTTTTCAAAGGGGCGTGTGTCTTTCCGAACGACCACGGCCATGCCAATGACTTCTTTTTGGATCTTGATTGGCACCGCACACACAGACCGACCCAGATTAGCCACCCGAAATCTTAGTAACGGCTCGCCTGAGATGGTCAGCGTCTCGCCAGAAAGCGCTACCAGTCCGCTGATTCCGTCATCCAGCGGCATGTTGATCTTCTTGGCCCACACTTGTGGCAAACCGCGCTGCGCCACAAGCAGAAATTGTTTGCTCTCTTCCTCGCGGATCAACAGCCAGGCGCTATTGGCCCCGGAGATATCGATCAATCCATCCACGATCTTGCGGAACAGAAAACGGTGGTCGGTGATCGAAACCACGGCCTTGCCAATGCTGAGAAGAGTGCTTAGCTCGCGTCCCCGGCGCTGAAGCTGTTGACTGGCTTCGTTTAACTTCTGGTCCAGTCGCTGGCGGTCGCGCGTTTCATGGACGCGGCTTAACAAACGCTCCACGGCAGAAAGCACTTCGGCCTCGCGGGCGGGCCAGAGCAAATAATCCGCCGCCCCAAGGCGGAACGCCTGGATGATATCTTTTTCCTGCCCCTCACCGGCAACCACAAGCACGGGCGTCGTGATCCCCTGCGCCGCGAAGGCTACGAGCATGTCTTTGGCGCTCAAGCCTGGAAGGTTGATGTCTGCAATGATCAGATCAGGCGGCGTCAGGAGCGCCTGTTTGATCGCGGCGCTTGAATCCACCACCACATCCACATAATAACCCACAGGGATAAGTGTCTGGCGTGCGATCAAATCGCTGATTTTAGGATCGTCTTCGATGAGCAGAATGCGGTCCCTAACAGAAGCCATAAACTCACTCTTTCAGAACAGTCCTTGGACTGGTTTCATTCTAACACTCTACGACGAACTCTGACTTGAAGAGGAAAGCTTAAACACGGGGCGCGATTGACCGGTAATGATTCCGCGATGATTTTGGATCGGCTTCTCCGGCCCGAACGAAGCCAGAGCTTGCTGCTGTTCTGAGGAGAGCGCCCCAAGCTGGCGCAGAATTTCGAGGGTCACCGCCGGGCGGACACGCGTACTGTGGGCCAGGTCCAGCGAGGCCGTCCGCGCAGGATCGCCATCCGATACCTTGAATGCGATCCCCAGCCCGGGCGCTTCGGGACGCAGCACACCCGGCAACAGTCCAATGATCTGATAGCCCTCGGCGCCGCGCTTGCAAACGATCTTCCCCTCTCCGGCTCTCATGAGCTGTTCGTCGAATTCTCCATACGCGCTGATCATTTCGGGGTAGGTGGTCATGGCAGAGGTGATCTTGCGGCAGGCAGAGGCGCGCTCGGCAGG
>LLBY010005586.1_pt2 | contig 16914 bp, 9 predicted proteins | sample 1489401 | NCBI WGS metagenome assembly LLBY01 (sample SAMN04092656, study PRJNA295927) | soil metagenome | biome: Soil prokaryotic community; feature: Bulk soil; isolation source: soil from tomato rhizosphere | host: tomato cultivar Hawaii 7996 | place: South Korea | collected 2011-11-01 | reverse complement strand
GTATTGAGCAAGCAACTCGGTGTAAAAGACCCCGGCGGGCTGAGGGCGGTCATTGGGAAACCACTGCCCCCGATTGTCTTGAGCATAAGTCAAACCAGCCAGAACTACTTGACGTAAGTTGCTCAAGCCCTGCGTGCGCTTGGCCGTAGTCCGCACTTTTCCGACGACGGGGATGATGATGGCCGCCAAAATGCCGATGATTGCGATAACCGTGAGCAGCTCGATCAGGGTAAAGCCGCTCCGGAGGCGGCGAACAGGGCGTGAAACAACTGTGGGGATCATAGTGGTGATGGGAGGGAGGGGCCTTGCTGAGCCTGCGCGACGTCCGGGAATGGGGCTCCGCGCCGGGGTGAATTGCCAAATGGGAAGGATTGGGGATTGGCTGATGACAAAGAATCCATTCCTGATCGCGTCGGTCAACCAAAGCTGCCCGATTAAACTCGGTTTCACGGCCATTCATTGCATCAAAATGAATCCAAAGGCAGCATCCGCCCTATCAAACTCCCCTTTCGTCGCTATTGCCTCTTTAGATTTAACGGACAATCATTCCGCACGTAATTGCCCCACCCGCACCGTGACATCTCCCCCCCCTCGCCACAGCCCGGTCGAACTCGCCCTCCTGCACTATGGCCAACTCCTCTCCCTGGCCATCGCCACGCCACGCGACCGACTGCCCTCCGAACGCGAGCTGGCCGCGCGCTGGGGCTTGAGCCAGGCGGCGGTCAATCGCGCCGCCCAGCGCCTCCTTGCCGCAGGCCGGTTGCGGCGGGAGGGTTATCGCCTTTTTCCCGTCCCGGACGAGGACTCCCTGCCGTTGGGGGCGAAGATCCTGGCGCTTACCCAACGCGATCTGCGCTTCCCCGGCCTGCCGGCGGAGGCCGCCAGGCTGGGGCTCCATATGGAAGAGCGCCTTTTTTTCGGCCGCGACGAGTTGAGGCAACATCTGCAGGCCGCCGCCGCGGAGGAAGGGATGCATGGCGTCCTGATGTGCTTGGGAGACAGCGGCTGGGAATGGGACGCCGAACTCGAGGAGCTGGAACGGCGGCAGGTGGCCTGCGTCGTTTGCGACGAGGCCCCCTCCGGCGCGTCCCTCGCCAGCGCGGACTGGCGGCAGGCGGGACGGCTCCTCGTGTCACACTTGGCGGCCCAGGGACACATGAATCTTGTCCTGCTCGGCTCGATGCGCAGAGCCCACCGCACCGCCGTGGTGCGCGAGGGCTATGAAGAGGCATGCCTGCGCCTGCGCCTGGGCGACTCGGCGGAACGCTGCCTGGAGATCGCGGCGCACACGCCGGACGCGGTCGAGCTGATCCTGGACCGTATTCGCCGCCAATGGCCGCAGGTCACGGCGATCGTGCTCTACGCGCCGGACATCCTCCCCCATCTCCTGTTTGCCGCCCGACGGCAGTCCCTGCATATCCCCGACGACCTTTCGATAGTCTGCGTGGACGACTCGTCCGCGGCGCGCTCCGCCCATCCGCCCGTCACCTGCGCCGCCTTCGACCGCCGCGCGCACGGACAACTCGCGCTTGACCTTCTGGTGCGGGACATGCGGCGGCTGCGCCGGCTTGCGCTTCTGCCCACCCGACAGCGCATGCGCCTCGAGCCCACCTTGGCGGAACGCCAGTCCGTCCGTCCGCTGGGCAGCTTTCCCGTCGCGACGCGCCCTTTCAGCGGAGGCCGCGCCTGGTCACGGGATCGAGCCACGCGTCTCCACGAGGCGGAGGATCTGCAACTTCGCCCGCACCGCGTGGCCGGGGAAAGCCGGGAGGGCAATTTCCAGCCGATCAACCTGCGCCCCTTGGCCAACCGCTCGCTCACCCGCCAAAACGGCTGGCTGGGCCACCAGCCGCTGCTCCATTTGCCCCCCGGTCGCGTGGTCGCCCACGGCGTGCCTTTCGAGATTATAGACGAGCGCGCCAACCGGGGGGCCGCCGCGATCGTCCTTCGCTCCCAACGTCCGCTGACCCGGGAGGAGAAGCCCTTGCCCGTGACGCTGTGCGTGCCCGTCGGCAAGGCCGTGCGGGCGGTTTACATCCTCCATGGCTGCGGCTACGCGGCCGAGTGCCAGGCCTTCGCCTGGTATGACTTCATCCTGGAGGGACGCCGCCCGATTTCGGTGCCGGTCGTGGCGCGCGGCCTGTCCACACCGTCGCGCGACGCGCTGCCGCCCAACATCCAGGATTGGCTGAGCGATTTCCCCCAATTCGACGCCTCGGGAGTGAAGCACTTCGCCGTGACCGCCGCCGGCGACCCTTTCGAGTATGAGCGCTACCTCTATACGCTCGAGTGGGAAAACCCCCGCCCGCGCGATGTCCTGCGCGAAATCAGGCTCTCCTCCAATCCCGCGCAGGCGACGACCCTGGGCGTGCTCGCCATCACGCTCGTGACGGCCTGAGCGGCGCCGCCACGGAGGCCCGAAGCACCGGTTCGGTGGGGAAAAGATCCATGGAGCGCGGGACCGGCGCGCCCCGCGCCAAATCAAGCAAGATCTCCACCGCGCGCTCCCCCATCTGCCGCAACGGCTGTCGCACCGAACTGAGCTGCGGCGCGCAGGCCCGGGCCAGCAAGGTGTCGTCAAAGCCCGCCACCGAAACGTCGTCGGGCACGCGGAGGCCGGTCGCCGCCAGCGCCTCCATGCAGCCGTAGGCCACGCCGTCGTTGGCGCAAAAAATCGCCGTCGCGCGCTCCTCGACCGGCGTCGAGGCCAGCCAGCGACGAGTCGCCTCGCGGCCCTCCGGAATGGTGAATCCCGCCACCCGCACGAACGCCGGGTCATAGACCAGGCCCGCCCTCTCCAAGGCCCGCCGGTAGCCGGCCACACGGCGCTCCGAACCGCTTTGCCCCACGGGACCGGACAGATGCAAGATGCGGCGATGGCCCAGCTCAACCAACCGGGAGACCAACGCGCAACTGCCGCTCTCCTCGTCGGACTCCAAGTCAACAATGCCCGCGAGCGGATGATTCGCGTGGATGGATACCATCGGCGTGTGCGACGGAAGAGCCGAGACCGCGTCGGCGTCGAGCAAGGGAGCGATCAACACGAGACCGTCGATGCGCCCGTCGCAAAAACCACCGATGCGCCGCGCGTCGCGTTCCCAATCGTGCAAGGTGAAAACCGTGGTGTTTTGCCCGTGCCGCGCCGCGGCCGCGAGCATGCCGTTGAACACCTCGAGGAAGTAGTGGTTGAGCTCGCCCCCCTCGACAACCGCCACGACGCCGATCGTGCTCATGCGCCGACGGACGAGGGCCCGGGCCGCCGCGTTGGGTCGGTAGTTCAGCCGCGCCGCCGCGTCGAGTATCCGGGCCCGGGTCTCGGGCGAGATACGCGACGACGTGCGGGCTCCGTTCAGCACCGCGGAAGCCGCCATCGCCGACACCCCGGCCTCGCGCCCCACATCGCTGAGGGTGGCGGCGCGAACGGGCTTCTTGATCTTCGGGATGCGGGTCATGATTTATCGGTATGCAAGCCTGCGGAGTGTTTGCCAAGCCCCGCGCCAAAGTGCCGCCGCAAAACCTCCCGAATCCAAATCTGCATGGTTATGACCAGCCTCCGGGGGATGCTCGAACGAAACCTTTGGCCACCCGCACGAGCGCTCTACTTCGATTTGTTGCATCATAGCGCCGTCTTTCACGAACATGGCGCACGAAATCCGCTTCCCATCCTTTCCCGACGAAACCATCCTGCAACCCGCCCCAACCCCGTTTCGCCCCGCACCGCCAACAATAGGTCCGATTTTATACCCTAATGTTGATTTATCGAAAAATCATCACTTTGCCCCACATGAAATCACTGTCCACTAGATTGCTCGTACTCGGCCTCCTGGCTGCTCCGTTCGCCGCTTTTGGCGACGTTCAAATCACCTCCTTCGAAGATGGTCTCGCGCCGTGGATCGAAGGCGTAGGAACCAACGGCATCGGCCAAGAGCTCACCTACCAAATCACCACCGAAGCCGCCACGCACGGCACCTCCAGCGCCGAGGTCATCGTGCCGATGGGCGAGGGATTGGGCGGTTTCTGGGCTCCGGTGCTCACGGTCACGACCGACAACTATGCCACCGTGGTCGTCCAGGCCACCGGCATCCAGGCGGATGTTTATTTCGAGTGGCCGGACCGTCCCGCCTCCACCGACGGCGGCGCTTGGTATAGCATCGGCTTGGAGATCAATTCCACGAACACCGGCACCAGCCGGATCGACACGCCTTCCGGCACCCCCAACATCACCGAAGGCCAGTGGCGCACCCTGTTTTTCCCGCTGAGCACCGAGCAGGCGACGCAGCTCGCGGCCTCGGGCCAGACCACCTCCCAGTTTGGCTTCCACTTGGGCGCCGGCACTTGGGGTGGCGCGCCGATGGGCGGTAACATCAAACTCCGCTTCGACAATGTCGTCGTGGTCGGAGCCTCCGCCGGCGGCCCCGCCGCCCCCACGGACTTGGCCGGCACCGCCGTCCTCGGCGGCGCCGACCTCTCCTGGACCGCCAGCCCGGACGCCCTCACCTATACGGTCAAACGCCGCGCGTCCCCCACCGACGCCTACGTCACCGTGGCCAGCGACCTCACCACCACCAGCTACAGCGACACCGGCCTCGAGGGCGGCACGACCTATTACTACGTCGTGACCGCCAGCAACGCCGACGGCGAAAGCGGTTTCTCCACCTCCGTGGCCGTCACCACCCCCAACGATGACGTGCTCTTGAGCTCCTTCGAGTCCGGTCTGCCTCCATGGAACCAGGGCCCCGCCACCGCCGCCGGCGATGCCCCGATCACCTACGCGATCAACACGACCAGCGCCTCCGAAGGCACGAGCAGCGCCGAAGCCTCGATCCCGATGCTGGGGGGGCAATACCTCCAGTTCTACACCGCCGCGGTCGGCAGCTACCGCACGGACATAGCCCAATCCACCGGCATCAAGGCCGACGTCTACGTCGATTGGATCGACCGTCCCGCCGGCTCCGGCACGGGCGGAACCTGGTTTAACCTCGCTCTCAACTACAGCTATGACGGCACCGGCAACTTCGGCGACATCAGCGCCACAAGCGGCGCCCCCGTCATCGGCGAGTGGCAGACTCTCACTTGGAACCTCACGCCCGAACAAATCGCCGCCTTCACCGCCAACGAGCGTAGCTTCTCCAACCTTGGCTTCACGCTCAACGCCGGCACGTGGGGCGATGGAGTGACGGGCGGTACCATCGTCGTCCGCATCGACAACATCCGAGTGAAAGGCTTCCGCGAGGTCGCGGTCCCCGCCGCCCCCACCGGCCTCGTCGCCACGGCCGGTGAAGGCCAGGTCGGACTCACCTGGGACGCCAGCGCCACCGCCCTCGGCTACACCGTGCAGCGCTCCACCACCAGCGGCGGCCCCTACGACATCGCCGCCCGACTGGGCGATGTCACCAGCTACACCGACACCGGCCTGAACGGTGAGACGACCTACTACTACGTCGTCGTTCCCGTGAACGCCGGCGGCGACGGCGCCGCCTCCGCCGAGGCCTCCGCCACCACCGAAGCCATCACCGCCGGCATCGCCGTCTGGCGCCAGACCCACTTCGGCTCGTCCGAGGCGACCGGCGACGCCGCCAACGACGCCGACCCCGACGCCGACGGCGTGCCCAACCTCCTCGAATACGCCCTCGCCGGCGATCCGATGGTGGCCGAGCAGGACCTCTTGCCCGTCGCGACTGTGGTGGACGGCAAGCTCACCCTCGCCTTTGACCGCATCTCCGACGGCACCCTCCTCTACGAGGTTCTGGCCTCAAGCGACTTGGTCGCCTGGAGCGCCATCTGGAGCAGCACCGGAGATGAGAACACCCTCGGCCTCGTCACCGTGACGGATACCGACCTCATCTCCGCCCACGACCGCCGCTTCCTCCGTCTGCGCGTCACCACGCCCTGATCGAAGCGCCCGTCCCGCCGCCGACCAAGCTCCGCCGCCACGGCGGCCCGGTCGGCGGCCCCGGCCCCCGCCCCGCTCTTCCCGAAATCGCCTCCCGCCCCCACCCGCCTCCTTTAAAAAACTCCCATCCCTGCGGCGGGATGCTTCCCTCAAGCTCGACCCGAGCCGATGTGAAGCTCCCGCCTTTTTCGTCCCCGAAAACATCCCCCCGTGCGATTCCCCTTTCTCGCCCTCGCCTGCCTGCTCACCGCTCTCTTGATCCCGTCGCTCGCGCGCGCTTCCGCCGCCCCATCGACCAGCGAACGCCTCTATCTCTCCGGCACCGACAAGGAGCACACCGTCCCCTGGGAATTCCGCGTCTCCGCCGGCCGCCGCGCCGGAGAATGGGCCACCGTCCCCGTTCCCGGTTGCTGGGAGACGCACGGTTTCGGCAACTACGGCTACGGCAACGGCGGCCCCGACGAGGAATACGGCGAATACCGCAAGCCCTTCGACCTGCCCGCCTCCTGGCGAGGCCGCCGCGTCTTCCTCGTCTTCGAAGGCGCGATGACCGAGACCGAAACCCTCGTCAACGGCCGCCCCGCCGGCGGCGTCCCCGGCGCCAACATCCACCGCGGCGGCTTCTACGAGTTCAGCCACGAGATCACCGACCAGCTGAAATTCGGCGCGCCCAACCTCCTCGAGGTCACCGTCCGCAAATCCTCCGCCGACGCCGCGCTCAACGCCGCCGAGCGCCAGGGCGACTATTGGAACTTCGGCGGACTCTTCCGCCCCGTCTATCTCGAGTCCCGCCCGGCCACCCACATTGAGCGCGTCGCCATCGACGCCCGCCACGACGGCTCGCTCACGGTGGACATCTTTCCCTCCGGCCCCGCCCGGCCTTTCCTCGTCGCCTCCGCGTGGATCACCACGCCGACCGGGGAACCGGTCGGTCCCGAAATCAAAACCTCCCTCGCGCCCGGAACCGACGCCGCCCCTCTCCGCCTCTCCGGCCGCGTGCCCGGCGTCGAGCCCTGGTCGCACGAATCGCCCGCGCTCTACCGGCTCCGCGTCGCCCTCCGCGATTCCGTATCCGGGGAAACCCTGCACACGCTCGACCAGACCATCGGTTTCCGCACCGTCCGCTTCGTCGAAGGCGAGGGCTTTTATCTCAACGACCGCCGCGTCCGCCTCCGCGGCACCTCTCACCACGAGTTCTGGCCCACCACCGGCCGCACCAGCAGCCGCGCCCAGCACGCGGCCGACCTCGAGCTCATGAAGGCGATGAACATGAACACGGTCCGCCGCGCCCACTACCCCGCCTCCCGCGAGTTCTACGAGGAGGCCGACCGCATCGGCCTCCTCGTCATCGACGAGCTCGGCGGCTGGCAAAAAAAATACGGCGACGCCGACGCCCTCCGCCTCGCCCGGGAACTCGTCGTGCGCGACGTCAACCACCCCTCCGTCATCGCCTGGGCCAACGGCAACGAGGGCGGCTGGAACACCGTCGCCGACCCCGAGTTCGCCCGCCACGACCCGCAGGCCCGCATCGTCCTCCACCCCGCCAACTGGCTCCACGTCATGAGCGGGCTCAACACCCACCACTACTCCGACCACGCCACCGTTCTCTCCTACCTCGGCGCCGGCAAACCCGCCTTCATGCCGACGGAAAACCTCCACGCCCTCTACGACGGCGGCGCCGGCGCGGGCCTCGACGACTACTGGACCGCCATCCGCACCGCCCCCAACGGCGCCGGCCTCTTGATCTGGGCCTTCATCGACGAGGCCCTCGTGCGCGACGACTGGGGCGGCGCCCTCTTCGGCGTCGGCGACGCCGCGCCCGACGGCATCCTCGGCCCCTACCGCGAAAAGGAGGCCAGCTTCGCCACCCTCCGCGCCCTCTGGTGCCCCGTCCGCGTCGAGGCCCCCGCCCTCGCCCAAGGCGACGCCACCCTGCGCCTCGAAAACGATCTCGTTTTCACCGACCTCTCCCGCTGCACCCTCCGCTGGTCGCTCGGCCGCTTCCCCGATCCCGCCTCCACCACCGACGCGCTCCCCGCCGACGGCATGATCTCCGTCGCCGATTCCGGCCCCTTCCCCGGCCCCGCCATCCGCCCCGGCTCCTCCGGCTCGCTCCCCCTCGCCCTGCCCGACGACTGGCGCGAGCACGACGCCCTGCGCCTCACCCTCGCCGACCCGCAAGGCCGCGAACTCCGCACTTGGACCTGGCCCCTCCACGACGAAGCCGCCATCCGCGAACGCATCGTCCGCACCCCGTCCGCCGAGTTTCCCCCGCCTTCCGCCGAAGTCGCGGGCGAGGTCCTCACCGTGCGCGCCGCCGGTCGCGCCTTCCGCTTCGACCTCGCCAACGCCCGCCTCCTCGACGCCTACGTCGGCGCCGCCGCCGCTCCCCTCGCCCGCGGCCCCCGCCCCGTCGTCGGCGAATGGGAAATCGAAACCGTCGCCCACGGACCCGAAGGCCGCGACTACGTCGTCGCGCTCAACCCCTCGCCCGACTCGCCCGACGGCTTCCGCTGGCGCGTCCGCCCCGACGGCTGGCTGCGACTCGACTACCACTACACGCTCCACGGCGAACAGCCCTGGCTCGGCGTCACCTTCGATTATCCCGAAGACCAACTCCGCGCCTTCCGCTGGCTCGGCCGCGGCCCCGAGCGCGTCTGGAAAAACCGGCTCGCCGGCCCCGAACTCGGCGTTCATCGCAAGACCGCCAACAACACCAACACCGGTCAGCAATGGGACTACCCCGAGTTTCGCGGCTACCACGCCGGCCTGCGCTGGGCCTTGCTGGAAAACGTCGGCCCCTCCGTCCTCCTCGTCACGGACACGCCCGACCTCTTCCTCCGCGTCCTCACCTGGCCCAAGTCCAGCGACACCCGCCCCGGACTGAACGTGGCTCCGCCCCCCGGCGACCTCTCCCTTCTCCACGGCATCAACGCCATCGGCCACAAGTTCGGCGACGCCGCCTCCCTCGGCCCCCAAGGCCTCCCCAACCACGCCGCCGGCCGCCACGCCGGCTCGGTCGATTTCCACTTCGGCTCGCCGCCCGCCGCCTCGCCCGCCGCGCAAAACTAGCCGCACCGCACCCGCGTTTCCGCTCCTCCTCCGCGCCCTTTTCCCAGGTCCCCCCTTCCCTCCCATGCATCCCACCCGCACTCTGCTCAAGCGGCTCGCGACTCTCTCGCCGCTGCTCCTCGCCCTCCCCGCCCACGCGGCGCTGCAACTCGGCAGCCCCTTCTCCGACCACATGGTCCTCCAGCGCGGCGGCCCCGTCCCTGTCTGGGGCACCACCGCCCCCGGCGGCGAAGTGCTCGTCAGCTTCGCCAACCAGCAAAAATCCGCCCGCGCCGACTCCGTCGGCCGCTGGCGCGTGAACCTCGATCCGCTCACCGCCAACGCCACCCCGCGCACCCTCGTCGCCACCGCCCGCAAAGGCGCCGACGCCGGCCAGAAAATCGAGGTCGCCGACGTCCTCGTCGGCGAAGTCTGGCTCTGCGGCGGCCAGTCCAACATGGAGCGCCAGCTCGGCCCCCGCCCGCCCCAAAAAGACATCATCGGCGCCGCCGAGGCCGCCGCCGCCGCCGACTACCCGCTCGTCCGCCAGCTCTACGTCAAACAAAGCACCCAGGCCGCCCCGCAGACCGCCGCCACCATGAGCTGGACCGTCTGCACGCCCCGCGCCGCGCTCGACTTCACCGCCGTCGGCTTCTTCTTCGCCCGCGACCTCCACCTCAAGCTCGGCGTGCCCGTCGGCATCATCAACAGCACCTGGGGCGGCACCCCCGCCGAGGCCTGGACCAGCGTCGAAGGCCTTAAGGACTTCCCCGAATTCCAAGGCGACCTCGACAACCTCGCGGCCGCCGCCGCCGACCCCGAAGGCGCCCGCGTCGCCATCCGCGCCCGCGCCGACGAATGGTATCGGATCCACGACACCGGCAGCTCCCCCGAAGCCCCCTGGACCGCCCCCGCCCTCAACACCGACGCCTGGCAACCCGTCACCATGCCGGCGACGTGGGAGACCCTCGGCCGCTCCGACTTCGACGGCGTCACCTGGCTGCGCCACACCTTCGACCTGCCCGACTCTTGGCAAGGCGGCGACGTCGAGCTCCACCTCGGCCTGATCGACGACGCCGACACCACCTGGGTCAACGGCCGGGAAGTCGGCCGCACCGAGGCCTGGGACGCGCTCCGCATCTATCGCGTGCCCGGTTCCGCGCTCAAAAAACAGGGCAACATCCTCGCCGTCCGCGTGCTCGACAGCGGCGGCGGCGGCGGCTTCTTCAGCTGGGACCCGAACCAGCCCTACGAGATTCGCGCCCTCGACGGCGCCTTCTCCCCCGTCTCCCTCCGCGGCCCCTGGCTCGCCCGCTTCGCCACCGAACTCTGGGGCGCCGGCGGTCCGCCCCCCAGCCTCCGCCAAGGCCCCGGCGTGCCCACCGTGCTCTACAACGGCATGATCGCCCCCGTCGCCCCCTACGCGCTGCGCGGCTTCACCTTCTACCAAGGCGAGGCCAACGCCGGACGCCATCAGCAATACCGCAAGCTCCTGCCCGCGATGATCACCGACTGGCGCCACCAATGGGGCGACCCGTCCCTGCCCTTCCTCTTCGTGCAAGTCGCCCCCTTCAAGCATCTCGACGCGTTTATCCGCGAGGCCCAGTTCCTCGCCTGGCAGGAAACGCCCCGCACCGCCATGGCCGTCACCATCGACTGCGGCGACGCCGAGGACATCCACCCCGCCGACAAGGCCCCCGTCGGCGCCCGCCTCGCCCTCGCCGCCCGCGCCCTCGCCTATGGCGAGTCCATCGAATACTCCGGCCCCGTCTTCTCCCGTCTCGAAACCCGGAGCGGCCGCGCCGTGCTCGGCTTCAAGCATCTCGGCGGCGGCCTCGTCGCCAAGGACGGCCCCCTCGTCGGCTTCACCGTCGCCGGCGCGGACGGCGTCTTCCACCCCGCCGAGGCCGGCATCGTCGGCGACACCGTCGAGGTGTCCTCGATCAACGTGAAGCAACCCAAGCACGTCCGCTACGGCTGGGCCAACGTCGCCTCCGGCAACCTCTTCAACCGCGCCGGCCTCCCCGCCTCCCCGTTCCGCAGCGACACCGACTGATCCCCGACGGCGAGCTTCCCGAAAGCATACCCCACCGGCCCCGGCGCAGGCACCTTGGCCCGCGCCGGGGCCTCGTTATTTATACCAATCGCCCGTCGCATTTAGATTTTAGACGCAAAGGACCGCAAAGCATACAACCTCTCCGGATTCATTGCTTTGCGACCTTCGCGTCGTTCTTGGCGTCTTTGCGTTAAAGTCTGAAAGATTGGTATGATTGGTATGATTGGTATAACAGGCATCGCCGATGCAGCCGCTTCTTTCGGTCCGCAGCTCCGCAGCCCACAAAAAAAACTCCCGCCCGGCCCTTTGACGGGCCGGGCGGGAGCGGAAGCGACTGATTACGCGGATCGCGAAAGAAGCTCAGCGACGCCGCGCAGGCCGACGTCCCATCGCGACGAGCAATCCGAAGCCGCCGAGCAAAAGCGCCGCGCTCGCGGGCTCGGGGATCGGAGAGCCAAGCGCCTCGAGTCGGATGATCTCGATCTCGGGGACGGTAAGCAGACCGTTGTAGATGCGAATATCGTCCAAGCCGCCATTATATCCGTTGGTCGTCCCGAGCGTGTTGCCACCATCGTTGGCCAGGAACAGGGTCGCCGTGGAGCTGATGGCGGCGGTGCCCACCGCCGTGTTATAATCGCCGGTATGAACTATCGGATTGGCTCCGACGGCGGCCGCGGTGCCCACTTCGCCCGTGATGATGGCGGCGTTGGCGGCGCCGCCGTATAAATCGGACATGGTGGGGTTAAAATAGAGATTGTTGGAAGTCCCGTCATACGCGAAGGCCATGAAGACCCAGTCATTGTCGGTTCCCGTGCTCCATAAATCGCCGGTGTAAGACGTGAAACCATTCACCCCGACGCGAACGCCGTTGGCCCAAGTGCCATCGAGGCCGATGGAAATGCCGGGATTGGCGGTCTGGCCCGGTGTGGTCGTGTTACCGATGTTGAGCAGGTCCACATTTCTACCGCCGTCCCGCTTGATCCACAGGGTGATCGTGAACTGGGTGACGCCGCTCAGGTCGATGTTGCCTACCCCCGCCGCATTGGTGATCGGGCTGTAGTTGTTGTTCTCGTAATAGTTGTCGTAAGCATTCTGGGCATCGAACGCTTTGTCCCCTGCATCTCCGGAAACGCCGGTGCCGTTAAACGACCCCGCGGCAAAACCGTTGGCTCCTGTCACGACGCCGACATCCAAAGCCAGGGAACCGCCGCTTCCGGTGCCAGTGTTGGCACCGTCGGAGCTGTCGAAATTCCATTGATACAGGGGGGCGGCGGCGAGAGCGCCGGCGGCGGAGCCGAGCATCGCGCAGGCGGCGATGATGGCGCGTGTGTGTCTGGACGCGTGGAGCGTGGGGTAGTGTGTTTTCATTGGGGTTGCTGGGCTGGAAACAGGTTTATTCCGAAGGCCGGGACGACAGCGGGAAGGGGTCGCGCTCCGAGCTGCTCTTCAAAAGGGGATCTACGAGAGAGGATAACGGATGCGAGCCAGTTGATTGATCGATAAATCATCAAAATCAAGCCTATTTTCCGCGGGAAACATCCGGCCTTCTTTTCGCATTCATGGTGGGAGGCTTACGCACTCAATTTTCCGACCGAGGCGCGCGGCACGGAACCGGTCGAAAACAGCTCCGGCGAACGCGGGGGCCGGCGCGCCTCGCGCCCTACGCAGGCGAACTTCCGCGGCGGGGCGCGCGAATCGCGTCAGACCCGCTTCAGGTGCCAGCGCAGGCTTTGGAAATCCTGCTTCAGCTCGTCCAACGGCAGACCGATGCACAGGAGCACGTCGCCCCGCCATTCACCCGCCGGACCGTGGACGCAGCGGTAACGCGCCCCGGGATCGAGCCCGCGCAGGCGCAAGGCGGGGAGACGCCAGTTCGGCTCCGCCAGCGAAAGCACCACCGTCACCACCGCCTCGTCGCGCTCCGGCGAAACCAACATCCAGGCCGTGAGGTTGCCCGTGTGCGGATCTTGCAGGCGATGCAGGTCGCCGTGCCTCAGGAGGTGGCGCGTCGCCTTGGCCTGGGCGGCCAGATCCTTGGCTTCGGCGAGGTCGGCGGCGTCGAGCTTGGTCAGATCCAGCTCGAAACCAAACTGGCCCGCGAGGGCCACGTCGCCTCGGGTGCGCATCGGCGTGCTCCGATGCACCTGGTGGTTGGGCACCGCGGAGACGTGCGCCCCCATCGTACAGGGCGGATAGACGATCGAAGTGCCGTGCTGGATACGCAGACGCGCGATCGCGTCGGTGTTGTCCGAGCACCAAAACTGCGGCGTGTAGTGCAGCATCCCCGGATCGTAGCGCCCGCCTCCGCCGGAACAGCCTTCGATCAGCAGGTCGGGGAACTCGCCCGCCAGCCGCTCCGCGAACGCATAGACCCCCAGGATGTGGCGGTGCGACACCTCGCCCTGCCGCTCCGGAGGCAGACTCGCCGAGGCCACCTCCGTGAGGTGGCGGTTCATGTCCCACTTCACGTAGCCGACCGGGGCCTCGCGCAGGATCTTCGCCACCTGGGCGTAAACGCCCTCCACCACCTCGCGACGCGAAAAATCGAGCACGAGCTGCTGGCGCACCTCGGTGCGGTCGCGCCCCGGGATGTGCAGGCACCAGTCGGGGTGCGCACGATAGAGGTCGCTGTCCGCCGAGATCATCTCCGGCTCGAACCAAAGCCCGAAACGCAGCCCCTCCGCCTCGATGCGTCGCCCGAGATCACCCAGCCCGTCGGGCAGCTTCTTGCGATCCACGACCCAGTCGCCGAGGGAGGTGGTGTCGTCGTTGCGTTTCCCAAACCAGCCGTCGTCCAGGACGAAGAGCTCGATCCCCAGCTCGCCCGCCGTCCGCGCGATGGCGGCGAGCTTGTCGGCGTCGAAATTGAAGTAGGTCGCCTCCCAGTTGTTGATCAGCACCGGCCGCTCCCGATCACGCCACGCGCCGCGCACCAGCCGCTCGCGATAGAGCCGGTGATACTGCGCGGAGAGCCCGCCCAGTCCCTCGGCGGAATAGGCCAGCACGACCTCCGGCGCCTGGAAACTCTCGCCCGGCTCGAGCCGCCACGCGAAGCCGTCGGGGTTGATGCCGAGAAAAGCCCGCGCCTGGCTCGTCTGCGTCACCTCGACTCCTCCGCGGTGGTTGCCGCTGTAAACCAGGCTGAACCCGTGGACCTCGCCGCGGGCTTCGTCCGCCGTCGGCTCCAGCAAGGCGAAAAAGGGATGCGCCTGATGGCTGCTCGCCCCGCGCCGCGAGGCGCTCTCGTGCAGGCCGGCGCGCAGCGGCGCCCGCTCCACCCAGCGCTCGCGCGCCCAGGCGCCGGGCAAGGTCAGCAGATCAAGGCGCCGAGGCGTGAAATCGACCGAGGCGCTCGCGGCGCGCAGCACGGTGACCGCGCGGGCGCCGCGGTTGCTCACGCGGGCCGAACGCACCACCACGTCGCGCCCGGCGAACACCGTGTAGCGAAGCGTCGCCTCGACGCACAAGGCGGGTTCGCCCGGCGCGTCTTCACGGGCGTCGCGCAACTCGATTTCGAGCGTCTCCGCCTCGTCCGCCGACTCCACGTAGGTCGCCGGCAGCCCCGGCAGCGCGGGTTTGCCCGCCACGACGCGATGACCGACATAGATCAAACGCAGACCGCGCGTGCCGTCGGCGTGCAGCACGTCCACCGCCGGCTCGCGAAAATCGCCGGTATTGGCCGTCGGATACTCCATGCGCAGAAGATCCAGCGGCGCGCGTCCGCCGAAAGGCGGGATGCGAACGAGCTCCGGACCGAAGGGGATGCCGCCGGACTCGTAACGCTCGGCCAGCGCGGCGTCGGGAGCAAGCGGTCCGCCCCAGTGCAGATGGCACAACAGCCCGGCCGGATGAACGCCGAAGGCATAGGTCGAGGCCGCGCCTCGCAGGAAAAACAACGGCCGGTTCTCCGGGCCGGAAACAACGGTGATGAGCGACATGGGAAAAAGAGTCGGAAGCGATGGCGATCAAAGCCGAATACGGTTCGGACGAGAGACCGCTTGTAAGGTGGAAGCGTCTCCTCGGACCCCGGTCAAAGGCTCATGGTTCGGCGCCCATCCTAAAATAGCCTCAGCGCCCTGACGGCGTCGCGACCGACGCCCGCAACACGGGATCGGTCGGGAACAGCTCCGGCGAACGCGGGGCCGGCGCGCCTCGCGCCAGGTCGAGCAGTATCTCCACCGCGCGCTCGCCCATCCGCCGCAGCGGCTGCCGCACCGAGCTGAGCTGCGGCACGCAGGCGCGCGCCAGCAGCGTGTCGTCGAAGCCCGCCACCGACACGTCGTCCGGCACGCGCAGGCCCGAGGCGGAAAGCGCCTCGACGCAGCCGTAGGCGGCGGCGTCGTTGGCGCAAAATATCGCCGTGGCGCGTTTGTCCGGAGTCGTCGAAAGCAGCCAGCGTCGCGTCGCCTCGCGCCCGTCGGGGACGTTGAAACCCGCCTCCAGCACGAGTCCGGGATCGTGGGGCAGGCCCGCCTGCGCCAGGGCCCGCCGGTAGCCCGCCACGCGACGTCCCGCGCCCAGCATCCCCGAGGGACCGGCCAGGTGCAGAATGCGGCGGTGCCCCAGCTCGATCAGGCGCGACACCAGCGCGAAACTGCCCGCCTCCTCGTCCGGATCGAGGTTCACCACCCCGTCCAGCGCATGGTTGGCGTGGACCGTCACCATCGGCGTGTGCGTGGGCAGCGCGGACGCCGCCTCCTCGTTGATCAGCGGCGCGATCATCACCAGCCCGTCGATGCGGCCGTCGCAGAAGGCGCCGATGCGCCGCGCGTCGCGCTCCCAGTCGTGCAGGGTGAAAACCGTGGTGTTCTGCCCGTGGCGCGCCGCCGCGCTCAGCACGCCGTTGAAGACCTCCAGGAAGTAGTGGTTGAGATCCCCGGCCTCCACGACCGCGACGACGCCCAGCGTGTTCATGCGCCGGCGGATGAGCGCCCGCGCCGCCGCGTTGGGCCGGTAGTCGAGCCGCGCCGCCGCCTCGAGGATGCGCGCCCGGGTGTCGGGCGCGATCCGTGCCGAGGTGCGCACGCCGTTGAGCACCGCCGATACCGCCATCGCCGACACGCCCGCCTCGCGGCCCACGTCCACCAGCGTGGCGGCGCGGGCGGGCTTCTTGGGTTGCTTGGGAACTTTGGCCATGGCGAGACGGGGCGGGTCGCGACGATCAGGCGCGCAGGCTCAGGCCGCTCCGACCGGCGGGGAGCGCGACGGGCTCGCCGCCGCCGAGCGCGAAGCTCGCCTCGTGCAACTCGCCTCGCACTTCGAACGCGACCTCGCCGCCCGAGCGACGGGCGACGACGGTCGCGACGAGTTCGCCCTTGAGGTCGTGGACGCGGCACTCCGCGCTCGCGCCGTCGGCCAGCTCATAGAGCCGGAAGGTGGCGCCGCGAGACTGGTCGTAGTCGGGCCGCGTGTCGTCGGCTCCGAAGGCGAGCAGCGTGCCCGGGCGCACGTAGAGCGGAAGCGAGAGGTAGTCGTGCCGCTCGCGATACCAGCGTCCGCCTTCGCGCACCTCGCCGGTGAGCAGGTGGGTCCAGCGTCCCGCGGGCAGGTAGAAGTCCACCGTGCCCTCCTCGGTGAAGACGGGCGCGACGAGCAGCGAGCCGCCGAGCAGATACTGGCGGTCGATCGTGTCGCAGGCCGGGTCCTCGGGGAACTCGAGCATCATCGCGCGCATCGTCGGGATGCCCTCGCGGTGCGCCTGCGCCGCGGCGGCCCAGAGGTAGGGCATGAGGCGGCACTTGAGCTTGGTGAAGAAGCGCAGCACGTCGCAGGCCTCCTCGTCATAGACCCAGGGCACGCGGTAGCTCCCGGCGCCGTGCAGGCGGCTGTGCGAGGACAGCAGGCCGAAGGCCGCCCAGCGCTTGTAGATCGAGGCCGGCGCGGTGCCCTCGAAGCCGCCGATGTCGTGGCTCCA
>LLBY010038578.1_pt1 | contig 16931 bp, 12 predicted proteins | sample 1489401 | NCBI WGS metagenome assembly LLBY01 (sample SAMN04092656, study PRJNA295927) | soil metagenome | biome: Soil prokaryotic community; feature: Bulk soil; isolation source: soil from tomato rhizosphere | host: tomato cultivar Hawaii 7996 | place: South Korea | collected 2011-11-01 | reverse complement strand
CTCTACCAAATACTCTTTGTTCTTATTAGCATCCCCATGCTCTTTGCATCATTGCTTTTAATGATGAAATTGCTTCAGAAATCATTTATAGATTCGTGTAGGCTGTAAAAAAAGAGAATTTAAAAAAAGTGTGGGATGGCGGTTGTTTTACTCTTTGTCGATAAATTCGTCTGGAGATGGAGGTTCTGGAGCAATGCCTTTTCTCTTTCTGATATCAGTTACTAGATTCCTGATAACCGATTGAGGTACTGCTTGCCATGTCTTAAAGTAAGTGCTCCACATTGCTTTGCCGGCTGTGCCACCTCTCATTGTTTCAGACAAGTCGAAAGTCTCTGAAGCAGGTACTTCTCCTAAAATAATAGCAATGACTCCTTTTTGATCAACGTTTAACAATTTTCCACGTTTTCCTGATAAGATACCGGCCACAGTGCCTATCTGTTCTTGAGGACATTTTACCTCAATTCCAAGAATTGGTTCCAAGAGTACCGGATCAGCAATAAGTATAGATCCCAACATAGCTCGTCTTGATGCGGGCATCAATTGTGCTAAACCTCTGTGAGCAGGATCCTCGTGGGGAACAAAGTGATGTAATACAAATTTAAGACCTCTTACTTGTTCTTGTGCAATTGGACCTGAGTGAATTACGTCATCAAAGCCTGATTTTATGGAATCCATAGATTCTTGTATGAATTGGACACCCTTTGTCTCATCTGCAAGCATGTTACCGGTTGGATCAACTGTTACAACACTTCTTGCTTCGTCTGAACTCCAACCCTTTTCTCTTAGTAAACGAGCCATTTCCTTTTTATCCATATCCTCTTTTAGTTGGCCCGTTCGTATCATCTCTATGATTTCCTCGCTAAGGGGTTCTACTCTCAAAAAGATCTTGTTATGTTTGTTTGGTGATTTGCTCATTATTGGACCTGCTTTACCTTTTATAGTTTCACGATAATTAATCAATGGTTGAGTCGTTTTAATATCCAACCCTGCTTCTTGCAAAAGAGAAGTAGCAATTTCAAGGTGTAATACACCCATTCCAGCCATTAACGTCTCTCCAGTCTCCTCATTGATCTTAACAATAAGGTTAGGATCTTCAACTGTGATCCTTCTTAAGCCTTCAACTAATTTTGGTAAATCTTTAGGATGTTTTGGTTCCACTGCAATAGTAACTACAGGCTCAGAAACATACTTTATTGATTCAAAAGCATCAACGTTTTTCAATGATGATATAGTTTCTCCTGCAACAGCGTAATCTAATCCCAACAAAGCGGGTATATTACCGCATGGCAGAACACTTACAACTTCACGAGTATTACCCATGTAAATATTAACTGACTGTACCTTGCCTGTTCGTTTTGCATCAATCAAATAGACTTCATCTCCATCCTTTATGGTTCCTGAAAATAGACGTCCTGTCGCAACCCTACCTGCTTGTGGATCAACGTTTATCGTTGTAACCATCATCAGAGCCGGTCCATTCTCGTCACAATTAATCAGCGCTTTTCCAATGTCTGAATCTAAATCACCTTGCCAAATTTTTGGAATTCTATATTTTTGAGCAACGTGAGGTGGAGGGTGATGCTGAACAACCATACCCAGCACAGCATCATGTAGTGGTGCCCTTTCTGATAATTTCTTTATAGATGTGGGATCAGTTGAAGTATAAGCGTCATAAACATCTTTAAAACTGATCCCCTTTTTCTGTGCCACCTTGAAATTAAAACCCCAACGATCTTTGGCCGAACCAAAAGCTACTGTATTGCCTTGAATACTTACCTTCCATTTCTCTTTTAACTCGGGTTCAGCATATAGATCAACAAGTCTATTAAACTCTGCAATAATATTAGACAACCATTTTTGCATAGCGGCTGGGTCTAATCTCAATTCTTTAACTAATCTATCAATTTTATTAATGTATAAAACTGGTCTAACTCTCTCTTCTAGAGCTTGGCGTGTTACAGTTTCGGTCTGGGTCATTATACCCTCTACAGAATCAGAAACTACAACAACCCCATCAATTGCTCTAAGAGCTCTAGTAACTCTTCCTGTAAAGTCAATGTGCCCAGGCGTATCAATCATGTTGATCACATATTCTTTACCATCATCATTTTCGTAGAATAGCGTGACATTAGCCCCTCTGATAGTCATCTGCCTATTTTGTTCTAATTTCATAGAGTCCAAGGCCAAAGCTTGACCAGCTACACTTGGAGATATAATTCCGGAAGCTGCTAAAAGACTATCACTCATAGTTGTTTTTCCATGGTCTACATGAGCGATAACACCAAAATTTCTGATTTGATCTTTATTTCCAATAATCCTAAGAATATCTTGTGTCGATTTAAACTTGGGCATACTACATTTCAAAAAAGTTTTTCTAGGGTTATTAAACCTTCCTTGAGATAACAAGCACCTTATCATTTGATCTCTCCTCATCTGACTATGACAAAAAATGACAAGTTCTCATAGTTTTCCTAGGATAATAACAAGTAATCTCACTGAAATCTACCCTGGTTTAGTGTGCAGGATTAATCTATACGAAGAAATATACAATTCAAAAATCAAGAGTTAAATAGGCACGACAGTCATGACTTTTGGCAGTTGTAAATTTGATGACCGCGAAATAATGGACGCCTGATCGTTAGTTAATCGCAACCCGTTAACTTATATTGCAACATTTATCTAAAAATTAGTAAAGTCATGGTAGATGAAATTAGGGTAGGTCATACTCCTGACGCAGATGACGCTTTCATGTTTTACGCCATAGAAAATGAATTAATCCCTATGAACAATTTTAGGATTGTCCATCATGTGGAGGACATTGAAAAATTAAATAAAAGGGCATTAGACCATGAGTTAGAAATTACCGCAATCTCCGCTCATGCACTAGCCTACCTAAGCAATTATACAATTTTGATGAGTGGTGGAAGTTTTGGGATAAATTATGGTCCCATAATTGTATCAAAAGAAAAAAATTCACTTGATAATGTATCCAATGGAGTGATTGGGATTCCTGGCTACATGACATCTGCATATTTGCTTATGACAATTTCTCTTGGAAAACAAAAATGTAAAGAATTTCTTTTTAGTGACATTCCTGATGCAGTATTTAACAATTTAGTAGATTATGGTCTGATAATCCATGAGTCTCAAATAACCTACGAATCACAAGAATTACACAAGTTATTTGATTTGGGGCAATGGTGGAATAAGACTTCGGGTGGTCTACCTGTTCCCCTTGGAATAAACGTTGCCAGCAATAACTTGATGAATATTTCACGAATTCGGGATTTTGATGAATTATTGAAAAATTCCATACAATATAGTCTTGATCATTTAGAAGAAGCAATTGAATTTGCTTCAAAATATGGAAGAGGGACTCAGAGATCGGTTTTAACAGAGTTTGTGAAAATGTATGTTAACGAATTTACCTTAGATATGAGAGAACAAGGAAAGAGTTCCATATCAAAGTTGTTTGAATTGGCACATGAAAAAGGCATTATTGAAAAAAATGTTCCTCTAAAATATTCAAGGTAAATTAGCTAGTCGAAATTTTGCTCACCCAAAGTAAGAGACTAGTACCAATATGCTTGTAAGCATGTTTAATTTAAAAACAATGTAGAAATTCAATCATTGCTGATAGGATTAAAGAAAGTATCCCTTTGCACCGGCTGTCGTCCTATTTCTTTTATCAAGAATTTCAATTCATTTGTTGTAGTTTGATTAGGTTTCCCAGCGGCTTTGAAAATTTCTTCTGAAAAGGCCGTTCCCACCAAATCATTACCACCATAGCAGAGTGCCACCTGTGCGAGTTTCTTGCCTAATGCGATCCAATAAACGGAGACATTGGGCAATACATTTGCCAGCAATAATCGCGCCAATGCAATTACCCTTAGATCATACGTTGAAGGACTTTCACTTGTAATAGTATGCTCCTTTTCCAACCGTGTATTCTCTAAACTAAATTTTAGCGGAATAAATGTAGTAAAACCGCCTGTCTTTTTATTTAACTCACGCAACTTTATAATGTGATCAACAATATCTTCTGGTGTTTCTATATGACCAAAAAGCATCGTACAATTGCCCCTCAAACCGATTTTATGTGCTTGATAAGCTGTATCCAACCACTCTTCTCCAGAGCATTTTCCAAGGACAATTTTATCTCTCGTATTCTTGTTAAAAATTTCTGCCCCACCACCAGGCAATGCATCCAGCCCCGCCTCTTTAAGTCGAGTCAATACTTCCTTTATCGAGTTCTTCGTAACCTTTGAAATAAAAAAGATCTCGGCAGGTGTCAGTGCCTTAATTATAACCTTGGGAAATCGTTGCTTAATAGACCTGAACATTCCCTCGTAATACTCCATATCCAACTTTGGATGGAATCCGCCAACGATATGAAGTTCAGTAGCATTTAATTGATTAATAGCTACTTCTGCTCTCTTCACAATGAGTTCATTTGTTAAAGTGTATGCATCATCATCCTTTTCCTTTCTATAAAATGCACACAGTTGACAACTTGCAGCACAGATATTAGTATAGTTTAGATAGTATGACGAAACAAATGTAACATTTTCGCCACGTATCTGTCTCCGCAGCCGATCGGCAGCGTTACCCAACAAAAATAGGTTTTCATTTTTCATGAGGTCGACGCCGTCCCTAAAGTTTAGTTCTTCGCCGTTCATCGCCTTTTCCAACGAAGCCGTTGGCTTGGCCAAAATGTTAGACAATACTATTAATCAACCATTTAAAAAATATAAGTGCTTTCAGAAAAAAAAACTAAAACTGTCAAAATCAAAGATTAAATTGTACGAAGAACAAGATTATTTAATCATTGCAAAATAGCCAGATCAGTCATGATATTTTTAAAGGTTCTGAATTAGAAAATACGGTAGATAAAATCCTAAATGATCAAGATTTAGAGATAAATGATCTCATTTATTTACTAAAATCGCCTGAAATTCAGAGGCTCGGATTAATAGGTAATAGCTTGCGTGAAAATTTGTATGGTAAGCAGGTTTCATTCATCAATAATATAATCCTTAATTATACAAACGTATGTGTAACTTATTGCAAATTTTGTGCTTTCTACAGGCCTCCTGGACACGAGGAGTCCTACACTGTCAGTAAGGAAGAAATAATTGAACGAATCGTTTTTGCAAAGAAAAATTATGATATAAAGCAAGTCTTATTTCAAGGCGGACACAATCCGAAGTTAAACATAGAGTACTTTGAAGATATATTTAATACGATCAGGTTAAAGTGCCCAGATGTTGCAATTCATGGTCTATCTGCATCTGAAATTGATATGATTGCAAGAGTAGATAAAAGTTCGCATCGAGAAGTTTTAGAAAGGCTGCACATAGCAGGATTGGAATCATTACCTGGAGCAGGAGCAGAAATACTTGTAGACGAGGTGAAGGAAATTATAAGTCCTCTTAAAATTTCAAGTCAAACTTGGCTGGAGATTATGGAGACTGCGCATAAGATTGGAATCAAGTCCTCAGCAACTATGATGTATGGAACAGTTGAAACAATAGAACAGCGTGCCCGTCATCTCCTAAAGATTGCAGAGCTGCAAAAACGTACACGTGGATTTATGGCTTTCATACCATGGAGTTTTGAACCAAATAAAACCGAGATCCAAGAAATTGGGACAGTTCAATATGCCATGGGAGGGTTTGAATTGTTGAAAATGATATCGGTATCAAGAATTGTGTTTAATGGATTAATAGATCATCTTCAATCTTCATGGCTTACTAACGGAATTGGCATGGCACAACTTGCAATATTCCATGGATCCGACGACTTTGGTGGCACATTAATAGGTGAAGAAGTAGTAAGCGCTACAGGTGCTCGGTCTACTGAGCTTTTGGCAAATAACATAATAAATGCAATAAAGTCAATGGGTTTTGTTCCAGTAGAGAGAAATAATAGCTATGATTGGTTGAGAACATTTTAGAAATTTTTTAGTTTATTTAATTATATAATTTTCCATTTTGACAAACTGAACTAATATAAATAGGTTTATAAATGAATTTATGTAAAAAATACAATTGTGCCAGTTGGAATAGATGACATGGCTATCTATGTTCCGAAGCTATATGTGGATTACAAAGACTTCGCTGAGGCTAGGGGAATAGACCCTCAGAAATTAGAATACGGTATAGGAATTAAAAAGATGGCTTTGGCCGATGCGAATCAAGACCCTGCTAGCATGGCCGCAAATGCTTGTATGAGGTTAATGAAAAATAATGATCTTCATCCTCAAGACATTGGTAGGATATATGTTGCAACAGAGTCTGGCTTGGACGAATCAAAAGCCATGAATTCATTTGTGATCGGAATGCTAGAACAAGTGTATGGAGAAAGTACGCTCGAACATGCGGGGGGTATCGAATGCAAATTTGCCTGTGTTAGTGGCTCATATGCTTTGTATGATAATACTAATTGGATTAGGGCTGGTGAAAGTAACGATAAAGCAGCTATTGTAATAGTTAGTGATATAGCAAAATACGATATTGGTTCCGCCGGAGAATATACCCAAGGAGCGGGGGCGGTTGCATTATTAATAAAGGAAAATCCCAGGCTTGTATCCTTCGATGAAAGAGTTACGTCAACTATAATAAAGAATGAGTATGACTTTTACCGCCCATTTGGGAAAGAAACTCCACTAGTCAACGGCTTGTATTCAAACTTGCTTTACCTAATTCAAGTAAGAAAGGCTCTTGAGACTTACAAAGAAAAAGCTCTCAAAACAGGAATTGTAGTTCTCAAGGAAGATGAATCAATTACAGATCATATCGACTATATTAGTGTGCATCTACCTTACCGTCGCATGGGCGAGAAAGCTTTGGCTTACTTGCTAAGACATGAATGGAGACACTTGCCACGATGGAAAAAAATAACAGAAGAAATAGGATTGGATGAGCCTGTACCCAAGGATCCTCGTGGGACTATAGAATCGATTTTGGCAGATGTGGAATTTATGAAGGCAGATGAAAGGTTTAGAAGAGAATTCATGAAAACTGAACATTACAAGAACGTATTTGACAGAAAAATGTCTTCATCCCTGCAAGCTTCAGCATTAATTGGAAATCTGTACACTGCTTCGATGTATATGGGGCTGAGGAGTTTATTGGAATTTGAATATCTAAAGAACGTTGATCTTTATGGTAAACGAATTGGATTTGGTTCTTATGGAAGTGGTTGTAGTGCAATGGTATTTTCGGGAGTGATCCAGGAGAATTATAAAGAATTAGTATCTCGTATGAATTTAGACAGAGATATTGGACCTAGGACAAAAATGTCTATTGAAGATTATGAGAAATTGCACAAAAATACACGAAAATATGATCAGGCATTTTTGAATGCAGAGGATGAATTTATTCTAGTTAATATTGGTGGCAATACCGCCGACAGAGCTGGATTCAGAGAATACTGCTACGCATCCTAGCCTGCATTATCTAATTTTTTTGTAAATGCTCAATTATTTCATCAATTTATATTTTATTTTAAGTTTATCAAAAAGATTTATCAATACTTTAGATTGATCTTTATTTTCTAATTCAAGGCTTAAATAAACTCCTGCTGTTCCTGCAGAAATGTTTGAACTTAATCTGTCATGGACTACTTCAACTATGTTTACATTTGCTCTTGTAATTTCATCAACAATGTTTTTGAGTGCACCAGGTTTGTCAGTCAACTCAATAAATAGTTTTATCATTCTCCCAGTTTGCATCAGCCCTTTTGCAACTACCTGACCTAGCAAATACATATCGACATTCCCTCCTGAGAGAATTGACACGATATTCTTATTTTTAGAAAGGAGTTTTCTATTCGATATAAGGTATGCCAGCGAGGCTGCACCTGCTGGCTCCGTAACTATTTTAGATCTTTCCATAAGTAGAAACATAGTTTTGACTATTGATAGGTCGTCAACTACTACAATGTCGTCTACAAATTTCTGAATTATCTGGAATGGAAGTTTTCCAGGTGTTTTTACTGATATACCATCTGCAATTGTATAACCATCTTGGACATTACTAATCTTATTTTTTTCTATGGATCTTTTCATAGATGGGAAGGCAACAGACTCAACCCCAATTATCCTGATTTTTGGATTAAATGATTTTGCAGCTATTGCAACGCCAGCTATTAATCCTCCACCTCCAACAGGAACGTAAATTTCATCAATTTGCTTCAAATCTTCAAGAATTTCTAAACCCACTGTTCCTTGTCCTGAAATAATGTCAGGATGGTCAAATGCAGGTACTGGTGTTTTCCCTTCGGTTTCTGAGATTTGGAGGGCATACTTTGATGATTCATCATAATTGTTTCCTTCTAAAATAACCTGGGCGCCATAAGATTTGGTGGCCGCAATTTTGGCTGGAGATGCATTCTTAGGCATTACAATTGTACATGCCATTTTATTCATCGCCGAAGCATAAGCCACACCTTGTGCGTGATTACCCGCCGATGCAGCTACAACGCCATTTCTTTTTTCTTCTCTGCCGAGTCCTTCGATCATAGCAACAGCACCTCTGACCTTAAAGGAGCCAGTCTTTTGATAGCATTCTAATTTTAAAAATATCTGATTATGACATATATTAGAAAAAGTATTTGAACGGATTAAGTCTATTTTTCTAATTGAAGACTTTGGCATTAACCTTTGGGCCTCTCTAATAGTATTTAGATCGATATTAGAAATTTCTATTCTCAAAAGATAGGTAATTTATGTTTAATTTATATCTAATTTTACAGAATTGGATTCTATTTAAACTACCAAATTGACGTATAGTATTCTCAACAAAAAGTGTATGTCATTTCAGCTGCCATGAATGAAGTAGCGAGTAAATTTAGCTAGTCCCGGAGTTACTTTTTTTAGCCGGTGTAATCATAAACCGTAGAACAGCGTCTTCTATTCTCAGAATAGTAATGGTAAATTTTTGAATATATTGCGATAGCTAATTGAATTCAATTTACAATGTAAAATCCGTAGGAGAAAAGGCGTCAACCTCAGGCAACGATATAACCTTTCTCACGCTTTCCTATCTAGGCCCAGAAATTTATTTTAAGGACTTAATAGTTATCACACAAATGTAGCTTTTTTCTCCATCAATTTTACATTGTGATGTTTATTGAATATTTACAGAATCAAGGATTCAACCTAGAAATAGCCGGTTGTATGGATAAAAACAGTATCGAATATTAGGAGTAAGTTCAAGATATTTGGCCAAATTAATAGGAAGGTTTCAAAATTGCATCCTTTGTAAATTGTCATACGAATAAAGCAAATTAAATATGACTATGACTGAGCATCTATTTTCTAGATATTTATCTTGTTTCACGTCTTTTATCAGATAGATAAATCTAGTTTTATCTATCCATAATATCCTTTTGAGAAATCTTATGAAATGGGGATTAATGGATTGCTAATATCTCAGTTATTTCATCAAACCCTCTTTTTATTTCATTTAGAGTTTCCTTAGATATTTTTTCGAAATTTATGACTGAGGTTTTTTCTTTTGTTTTTTTGTTTTTCATCATTTCAAAGTCAATATAGATTACCATACCTTCCTCTCCTTGAAGCATTTTATTTTGATCTAGGGAAGCTAGGTTGATTTGGTAAGCTTCTATAATAAAAGATTCTAACTTTTTCTTTAATTTACCTATGTGAATATCGTTTTCCTCAACAGAAGGATAATTTTCTTCCAGCTGTGAAGCCTTCTCAATAAGTCTCCCAGACAGTTCACTTTTTGTAAACAAATCTTCAAAAAGCTGAGAATTATCGACTTCTTTATAACCCAACTTTTCTAATTCTTCCTTAATTATCCGATCTCCTTCGGTGGTAATTTCATTCTTCGTATTACTGTTTAGATTCTCAGCCTCCCTAATTTGCTTTGATAGATTTATGACTTCTTTATCAACTTGATAGTAGAATAGGGAATGAAATTGTATACCCAAATAAACATACAAGTAATAATTTTCAATTTCTAAACTCAATTGAATATAGATACGCCGCAAATCGTCTGACTTGGTTGACTGAACACTCACTATTTGCCACTTAGTGGGACGGCTGGTTATTGATTTCTCAACTGAATTGAAAAATTTGACAATGTGATTTGGGTCAAATGAGCTGATATCTATAACAGAGAAATCAGCAAGCATAACTTTGGTTTCAAAGGTTACAAAGTTTTTCTTTATTGCATTTTCGAATGCTTCCTTCAGGTCATGATAAAAATTATTTATTAGAATGATAATATCTTTGTCTTTTCCCTTTTCTTTTAAAGGTAATCGCATTTATTTTAATATTGACACTACCTATTTATGTTTGAATAAAAGCGTACTCATCAATAGATTAAAATATCATCTGATGGACAATATCTTTATGCCGACTGCTTATATATTGATAAATTGTATCTTAGGAAAAGAAGAGGACATTATAAAGCAAATATCTCAAATTCAACAGGTAAAAGAAGTTCGTGGCACATATGGTGTTCATGATATGTTTGTGAAAATTCAAACCGATACGGTTGATGAGATGAATAATACAATAACGAATAGCATAAGAAAAATCAATGGTATAACTTCGACTGTAACTCTAGTTTCCATTCCAGAGCAGGGTGGAAGAGGTTAACTTTGTTTATTTTTTAATATGCAAGAAAATTAAAAATGTGCTTAATCCAACGGTAATCCAACCTACAGCTCCAACTATAACAAAAATGAAATAAATCGGGACTATCAATGCAATTGCCGATAAGGCCGCGCCAAAACACCACATAAAGAGAAGAATTTGAATATCTATTTTAGAAACTTGCATTTACCCTCTTAAATCCTCATCGTATCCCAATATAGTATTAATCGTGGTTCCACACTCATTACAGATTTGGAATTCGATGAACTCCAAATCATCATACTTACGGTAAGAGAAACTTTTCTTATGCATACAAACCATTTTTCTAAAATTCTTGATTATACAGTTAGCACCTCATATATTCTTGAAGTGCCGCCGGTGAGATTTGAGCTCACGACAGCTCGGTCTTCAGCTTCACCCTGCTTTATCTTGCAGTCGAGTGCTCTTCCAGGCTGAGCTACGACGGCACATTTTAAAAACATTATCTAATATTATATATATTATTGCTTTACTGGTTGGTAGAAAAAATTTATATCAAAAAGATATGCATGATTATTAAATAAAATTCAACCCCAATCCTAATAAATAAATGAGTATATTTTAAAGAATTAGCTATGACAAATAAGAATGAATTGGACACTTCAGCTAATGAATCGTCTTCAGTATTTGAAAGTCCAGAAGAAAAAAAGAAAAGGTTTCTAATGGAATTCGAAAATCCATTTAAATGCGACAAATGTAGCGAGAGGTTCAAAAAGAAAAAATATCTAAGAGAACACAAAGCCGAAGTACATGCATACTAGTTGTGTTAGCTTGAGGATGTTGGCTTCTGTAACCTTTTAAGAAGCGCTAAGAAAAATTAATTCAATTATATGAAGATTTATACCAAATCTGGGGACAAGGGTAAAACTAGTCTATTTGATGGAAGCCGTGTTGATAAAGCAAGCAATAGAATAAAGTCGTATGGTGTCATAGACGAGGTAAACAGCCATGTTGGAGTTCTCATATCTCTCTCTTATAACAAACATGAAGTCCTAGATCTAATTAACATGCTCTTGGTTATACAGAAACAATTATTTGTTCTTGGAAGTGATCTTGCTAATCCGTCGAACAAAATTTCGGATTATCCTCGTATAAACCCTGAGGATGTCACTTATCTAGAAAATCAGATTGATGGCCTAGACGAGCATTTGGAACCTTTAAAATCCTTTATTCTTCCTGGCGGATCGATCCAGGCATCACAATGTCATGTGATTCGTACTGTAATTCGCAGGGCCGAAATTTCTATGGCCGAATTATATTCAAATAATGAAATAAGTGATAGTGCTTTTATCTATATTAATAGATTATCAGACCTTTTTTTTATGCTGGCTAGGACATTTAACAAGCGACAGGGACGGGATGACATAATCTGGAAAAAAGGATGATTTTTTTTGGAATCTTGTCATAAAGTAACTCGATTTGCTCATAAGGCAAGAAAATAAATTGACAAATCATAAAATACGAAGTTGTCAACGTTATCTGATATTATGCTCTAATACTATAGGTATCAAGACACCAGCGGGTTCAACGAAGTATTTTTCATTATAAGAATTTTGAATGGAAATTTCAGTTACAAGTGTTTTTTCTTTGTAATTTTACTAAAAATCATGTAAATAACCCTAAGATATACAGTATGGAAAGTCGATACAAAGAGGGTTATCCCACTCCCTAGAATTATTCCGCCTATTACATCTGTTGGATAGTGAACACCCAAGTAAATGCGAGAAATAAATACAAGCAGCGCCTCTAGAACGAGTCCTGAAAATATTAGTAAGTTTCGTTTGGTTTTTTTCAAAAACAGCCCAAACGCAGTGATTCCAACTGCGACTACACTTGCATGACCAGAGGGATAGGATTTGTCCTCCTGTTTTTCTGATAAAACATCTAGTAAGTGAATGGGTGGTCGATCTCTATCCGACATTTCTTTTGCCAGAGAATTAAACGGAATAACGATTAGCAATGAGAAAACAATTACTACTGAGATCATCTTTCCGTGATAACCAGCGAAAACAAAACAAACCAATATAACAAATATCCAAAAAAACTCTCTTCCATAATCCGAAATAAGTTTCATAAGAGAATCTAAATATGAATTATGAATTAATGAAAAGTAGACCACTACTTGCTCATCAAAATCCATCAAAAATTGCCCTTCGGGAAGAACACGATTGTTTGTCAAAAAAATAACAGTTGAGAATAAGATAAAAACTGTAATAAGAAAAATTCCTGTATAAAAATAATCCATTGACATGTTTGGCCTACATGATGCTTTATGGGGGGGAGACTGATGGTTCAATAATTAGTCAATCATACCCTAAACTTGAATTAATTTCTATTGAAAATTATATGTATTAAACTTAAGAACTAATCAAATGACAGATATTTTAAAGCAGATAAGTTAATGCCTTAAAGTTTGATGCTAAAGAGACTGGAAATCAATTAAGATCATAGCAATGGAGGAATCGAATATTCCCACATATCAAATAAATTTTGACAAATTGTATTAAACGAATTTCAAACGGTATTCCCAATTGCCGTAAAAGAAGCAGATCGATGATGTACAAACCTGTCGAATTCTACAATCTCAAACATACTAAATTCTTAAATATATTAATTGTGCTGAAAAATAAATTTGAATCGTTTGATTATGGATAGTACTTTAATTACCTTAATTAAGAATAGTAGTATAATTTTTGATTTAACTGTACTAAATGTATTTGACAGTATTATAAACTGTAATCTCTGTTACCTCAAAATTTACTATAATAGTTACCGATATGGCATAAAACAAGAATTTGCAATTGCTTGCCTACTTGTCTTGACAGCATTTTCTAATTCGAAAAAAACAGCGTACCAAAAGGGGGTATAAATATTGGCAACATATTTCGAACGGATCAAGTTTTTTTATGGCATTGGATTGGCTATAATGATTCTGTTAGGAAATAGTGGATTTGTAATCATATCTCCTAAAATTTCTCTTGGACTCATAAATGATCCTTCGATATTACAGTTACCTATTGACATTTCAGCCGAATCCCTCCTTTCCAAACAGCAACTTGAAAAATCTCTTCAGTTATCCAAAAATGCTGAATCCTTATTATTACAGGAACCGGATAATGATGAGGAAAGAGACCATTCTAGAACCGACAACACAGAAGAATCAAACGAGCCAAGCTATCTTGATGAAGATCAATACCAAACAGAAAAAAGATACAAGCAGGTCGGAGAAAAAGGAAATTCTGTTTTCCAAGAGAAGAACTATATAAAATATGAAGAGAAAGAGAACGATTCTAAAAATAGCAATGATAATAATCAAACTCCAACCAATACTAACAATAACAATCAAGGTACCCAAAACAACAACCAAAACAAGCAAAAGAATATCAAAGGTCCTGTTAAACTCACTTTTGTTGATTCTTATTGGACTAATAATGTCGCTCCTGAAACAGTTGTAGCAAGTATCTCTTCGGGCCAAGTTACAGCTCAGCAAATGCCTCCAGTTGCTAGACAGGAAGTAGACCCGGGAGAGGGTAATTCGGTACTTGCTGTCACAATAATTAATCAAGGTTTTTCCGATATTTCAGGCGTTAAGGGTTACTTTGATTTTCCAAATGGCTTTAAGGCCCTAGTTACACCTGATAATGTAGATTCAGATACTGCAATTTCTAGTTACAATGGTGTAGTAAAAGCGGGGCAATCATTTGTCCTTTACTTTCCAGTCAATATTTTGCAAAATACACAGGTGGGAAAGGAATATCAAGGAGATCTGAAAATTAAATATTTTAAATTAACGGAACAATCAAAAAAGGATTTTAGAACTGCCAATATTGAAGTGCCGTTTCGATTAACAGGAAAGGTAATCTTGGAACTGAAGGGAACAGACCAAGACTCAATTGCGCCAAATGCAAATGGACCTAGTAATATTTATCCTTTCGGTAGATCGGACATCATTAATGTTATGGCCGGCTCTCCAAATACTCTTGACATCAAATTGTCAAATAAGGGTACAGCTACAGCAACTGGCGTTACTGTCAATGTCCTAAATAGTAATCAACAAGTAACGACAAATGTAAATCCGGGCGATGGAAGTAGTAATTCTACACTACAATCGAGTCAGTCTACCACGCAGGTTCCCTTCATTAATTTAGGAAATACAGTCTTTAACGTAGGTTCTATATCGCCCAAACAAGAATGTAGTATCGACCCAGTCATTTTCCCTCCAGCATCTTCTGGAAACGTCCTTCAAAATATAGATATCAGAATTTCTTTTAATGACGCATATGGTAATAAAAAGACGATAAACCACTTGGTGGGCATTCAAATCGTTCCTACATCTCCGCAGAACGATCTCTATGTATCGCCTGCAACAGTTGTGACGCAGGAGAATACGAATATTCAACCTATTCAATTTGAAAAAGATCAATTCATTAAATCTGAATCTAACGATCAACACTTCGGATATGAAAAGTTGGCAGATTTGTATCCCTACCACCTCTACCCTCTAACGACATTAGTATCCCCAAAAAATCATCTTTATAATGTCCAATTAACGGATAACGCTCCAAAACCAGACCCTACCGAGGAAAACCAGATTCAAATCGTAGCAGGAAAAGTCTCAAAAATCAATTTTAGCATTAATGGATTCGACAATTCTGGATCGGGAGGCAAAAACATTATATCCAATCTTGCAGTCAGTATTACACCACAATCACCTTCGGTAAAAATTGTTGGAAAATCTCTATGGAATTTACCGACCTTGGGCTCCCAAAGCAACATATTATCTACGGACGTTTTTGCTTCGCCATCGTTGATAGGGAACCCAATTTTTTTCACGGTGAAGGTTCAATATCTCAAGAATTATCAAGAACTAAAAACGGCTACTTTTAATCTTGGTGCAATCATTACCGGAAACATAAAATTATCTGTGAATGATTTGACTATAAGAGCTATCGGTAACCAATATAATCTTGCGGGGAATATTCTAAATGAGGGTAACTCTGTAGGTCAATTTTCTAAAATATCCATACTTGATGACAGTGCGAATACATCCGCGAATGGTATTACGCAAGAATCCCCGCTTCCTGAAAGTGAAGAATACATTGGAGATCTCCCCGTAAACATTCCAATTCCTTTTAATATACCACTGTCCCAATCCATGATGTCAAAATTAATAAAAGAGACCGAAAGTCAGGATGGTTCTTACCAAGATGACATGACATCTACAGTGATGATCCCGTTGAAACTGACTTATACAGACAGTGTCCAAATGATACAAGAAAGCATCAATTCATATCCCCTCACATTAGACGCGAAAATTGTCTCTGCATTCGGCGGATTGGCCTTGAACAACGGCTTTGTAGATTCTTACTGGGCGGTAGATGCACCATTACAAAGCAACTCGGCATCTACAACTTCTTTTACTAGAACCTCTATACAAAAGGCCGTTGCTCCTGGGGATGGGTCTTCTATACTAGCTGTTGAACTAACGAACACAGGATTTGCAGACATTTCTGGAATTACAGGTTACTTGCGATTACCACCAGGATTTCAGCCTGACAATTCTCAATTTAACAATGGTAACAATGGACTACCTTATCCTGATACATTAACTGCAGTTTCATCCAATGGTAACATAATCAAATCTGGTCAAACGTATACACTTTATTTTAAAGTGAAGGTATTGGAATCGGCCACAATTGGAAATCATATAGGATCTCTCACGATCTTTTACTTTAAGGTTCCTGATACAAAAGTGGGTACCTATCGAACCCAAGAAATAGATTTTCCGTTTTACCTTCCTGGAAAACCTATATTAGATCCATCGTCTAATGCAACAGATCTTGAACCAGGAATAAGTAATCCAGTTAAGATTTATATAAATAATAGAGGAAGCGCACCTGCTACAGGCGCGACTCTGCAAATTTCAGAATCTGATGATACAGTCATATCATCCGGTACCGCAGAAATAATAGGACGGAATGCAACTTCCGCCAGTAGTATCCAAGATGATTCTGTCTCCGTCCCTCTGATTACGACCGGTCAAAGTACGTTCGATCTTAAATCCATCCCAGTGAATGGTTACTCTGAAGTCCAGATTAATATTATTCCGTCGGTAGACTCCGAGGAAAGTTTGCAAAAACTGAACCTCCACCTCACCTATGTTAATCCAGTTGGAGTCCTTACTACAACTGACAAGACCATAGGTTTTAGGGTGTTACCAAACCCACCTGATGGGGGATTGAGTGTAACTGGTAGTAGTCCG
>LLBY010003734.1_pt16 | contig 16959 bp, 18 predicted proteins | sample 1489401 | NCBI WGS metagenome assembly LLBY01 (sample SAMN04092656, study PRJNA295927) | soil metagenome | biome: Soil prokaryotic community; feature: Bulk soil; isolation source: soil from tomato rhizosphere | host: tomato cultivar Hawaii 7996 | place: South Korea | collected 2011-11-01 | reverse complement strand
GTCATTGCGAGGGCGTTAGCTCGAAGCAATCTGCGAACTCACCAGGAGATTGCCTTGTCGGGAAGAGCCGCGAAGCGTCCTCGCAATGACATGAAAGCGAAAAGGAGAAATCCATGAGCAAGACAGTAAAAGTGGGTATGGTGGGGACGGGCTTTGTAGGCGACCTTCATCACGCCGCCTTCAAAGGCTGGGTGCGGGACGCCGAAGTAGTGGCGGTCGCGAGTCCGACCCATGCCGCCAAGTTCGCCGAGGAGCGCGGCATGCCGAGCCATTACAGCGACTATCGCGAGATGTTGAAGGACAAGGAAATCGACGTCGTCGACATTGGCATTCCCAACGACCTGCACCACAAGGTAGTCGTAGATACGGCCCGGGCCGGGAAACATGTCATCATCGAGAAGCCGCTCTGTGTCACGCTCGAACAGGCAGACGAGATGATCGAGGAATGCAAGAAGGCCGGCGTCCTGCTGATGTACGCCGAGGAATTGTTGTTCGCGCCCAAGTACGTGCGTGCAAAAACCTTGATCGACGAGGGCGCGATCGGCGAGCCCTTCCTCGCCAAGCAATCGGAAGAGCATCCGGGCCCGCATTCGCCCTGGTTCTGGGATGTGAATCGCTCGGGCGGTGGGGTGATGCTGGACATGGGCTGTCACTCTATCGAATATACGCGCTGGGTGCTGGGAAAGCCAAAGGTCAAAAGTGTGACCGGCTTCATGGGGACGTATATTCATCACGATAAAACCAAAGGCGAAGACCACTCCTATGCCGTCATCGAATACGAAGGCGACAAGATCGCGATGATCGAAAACAGCTGGGCGAAGGGCGGCGGCGTGGACGATCGCTGCGAGATCTACGGCAAGAAGGGTCACACCCGCGCGGACCTCTTGCGCGGCAGCTCCCTGCTGACGTATTCCGAAGAAGGCTATGGCTACGCCGTGGAAAAAGCCGGGCAGACCAGGGGCTACACCTTCACCATGTTCGAAGAGATCTGGAACTATGGCTTCCCGCAGGAGATGCAGCACTTTGTCAATTGCGTGCTTGGCAAAGAAACCCTGATGGAAAGCGGCGAAGACGGACGCGAAGTCTTGAAGATTATGTATGCTGCCTACCAGTCGGCCGGAGAAGGGCGCCGGATCGACTTTCCGTACGACCCGCCAAAGGTCAGCAAGCCGATCGATTTGTGGAAGAAAACTTAACAGGCACGCCCTAAAGGTTTCATTTGCAGAAGCGTTTTGCTCTATAAAAGGCTATTCTCTCTTCCTGAACTTCTATTATGAACAGCAAAACCTTTAGGCTCTTTCTGGAAAATCTGGAGATTTTGGAGTCCATATGAGATTAAATAGTAAAACCATTACCTACGAACAGCTCGCAAAAGTGATCGATCATTCTCTTTTACGGCCGGAATTGACCGAAGCCGATGTATTGGCAGGCTGTGAGCTGGCGGCGCGCTATCATGTAGCCACCGTTTGTGTAAAACCGTCTGATGTGAAGCTGGCGAAGGAAGCGCTCAAGGATTCGGATGTCATCGTCAGCACCGTGGTTGGCTTCCCGCACGGAAGCAGCGTCACCCCGATCAAAGTTGCCGAGGCGCAGCAAGCCATGGACGACGGCGCGCTCGAGCTCGATATGGTCATCAACATCGGCAAGCTCCGCTCGGGTAAGAATGATTACGTCCGTGAGGATATCAAAGCGGTATGCGATGCGGCTCACGCGCGCGGCGTCAAAGTCAAAGTGATTTTTGAGAACACTTACCTCACCGACGCGGAAAAGATCACAGCCTGCAAGCTGAGTGAAGCCGCGGGCGCAGATTGGGTCAAGACCTCTACCGGTTTCGCCCCGGGCGGCGCGACGCTCGAAGATTTACGCCTGATGCGCGCCAATGTCGGCGAGCATATCCAGGTCAAGGCTGCGGGTGGCGTTCGCACGCTCCCCGCGCTTTTAGATGTGATCGACGCCGGTGTGACGCGCTGCGGTGCGACGGCTACCGCGACCATCCTCGACGATTTCAAACAGATGAAAGAGGGAGAGCCTATGGCAGCATCGAAATCTGAGTCCGGTTCAGGGACGTATTAGCTATGACCAAACAGCTCACCAAACAAACCATTGGCGTCGGGGTGGCAGGGACGGGGTTCATCGGTCCCGCGCATGTGGAGGGCTTGCGCCGGAACGGTATCCGCGTTTTAGGCCTGATGGGAAGCACAGGGGAAAAAGCCGGGCAAAAGGCCGCAGAGCTGGGCATCGATCGTATTTACAACTCGCTGGAAGAGATGCTGGCCGACCCCGAAGTGGACGTGGTGCACCTCGCCACACCCAATCATCTGCATCATCCTCACGCCAAGGCTGCGCTCCTGGCCGGTAAACACGTCGTCTGCGAGAAGCCACTGGCGATGACCTCGGAGCAGTCGTCGGAGTTGGTTCAACTGGCGGCGGAGAAGGGACTGGTCAACGCGGTCAACTTCAACATCCGCATGTACCCGCTTGCCCACCAGGCGCGCAGCATGGTGCAGAGCGGTGAGCTGGGCGATCTCTTTATCCTGCAAGGTTCCTATCTTCAGGACTGGCTGCTTCTGCCCACGGATTGGAACTGGCGCCTGGAGCCGCAGCTGGGAGGCACGTTACGCGCGGTGGGCGATATTGGCTCGCACTGGCTGGATCTGCTGACTTTCATCACGGGCCTGCGCGTGGACGAAGTCTACGCGGACTTCAAGACCTTCCATCCCATGCGCAAGAAGCCAACGAAACCATTGGAAACCTATACGGGCAAAATGCTCACACCCGAGGATTACGTCGATCAGTCGATCAGCACCGAAGACTATGCCACCATTGTTTTGCATTACGAGAACGGCGTGCACGGTGTGCTGACCGTCTCGCAGGTTTCGTCAGGACGCAAGAACCGCTTGTTCTACGAGATCAACGGGTCGAAGTCTTCCCTTGCCTGGGATTCGGAGCGGCCCAACGAGATGTGGATCGGTCATCGCTCGGGCCCCAACCAGATCCTGATGAAGGACCCTTCGCTTTTGTCGACCGAGGCGCAGGCGGTCACGTCCTATCCCGGCGGCCACAACGAAGGTTTCCCCGATACGTTCAAGCAGCTGTATGCCAAGGTCTATACCTATCTGATGGCTGGCGATTTCAGCAAGACGCCGGACTTCCCGACCTTCGCCGATGGACATTATGAAATGCAATTGTGTGAAGCCATCGAGCGCAGCGCGCGAGAGAAGGCCTGGGTGAAGGTTAAGTAACAGATGTCGTTCTGAGCGCAGCGAAGAACCCCCGGAGATGTCAGCTATTTGGCTCGTATCTCCGGCAGACCCTTCGCCTCCGGCTCAGGGTGACAAATAATACAGGAGGCAGAAATGAAACTTGGATTCCTTACCGCCGCATTCCCCGGCACCACTCTTGAGCAGGTTGCGAAATGGGGTGCGGAAAGCGGCTTTCAGGCCATAGAGATCGCCTGCTGGCCCCTTGAAAAAGCGACGCGTCGTTACGCGGGCGTGACGCATATCGATGTCGCGGAGCTGGATACGGCAAAAGCCAAAGAAATCCGCGCTCTTTTGGACGATTGCGGCCTGACCATCTCTTCACTCGCCTATTATCCGAACCCGCTCCACCCGGACGCCGAGCATCGTGAAACAGTGATCGCCCATCTCAAGAAAGTGATCGAAGCCGCGGAGATGCTCGAGACGCCGGTTGTCGGGACATTTATCGGCAAGGATAAGAACAAGACCGTGCCGCAGAATTTGGAGGACTATGCCAGGGTCTGGCCGTCGATCGTAAAGTTCGCAAAGGATCACGGCATCCAGATCGCCATCGAGAATTGCCCGATGATCTTTTCCTATGATGAGTGGCCGGGTGGTAACAATCTCGCCAGCACACCCGCCATCTGGCGCAAGATGTGGGAGATCATCCCGGAGGATAACTTCGGGCTGAACCTCGACCCATCGCATCTCATCCTGCAAATGATCGACTATGAGCGCGTCATCCGGGATTTCGCGGACAAGATCTTCCACGTCCATGCCAAGGATTTGCACATCGACCGCGAAGGCTTGTATGACAACGGCGTGTTGTCGCAGGGGATGGGCTGGCAGGTCCCGCGCTTGCCGGGCCTGGGCGACGTCGATTGGGCCAAATTCTTCGCGGCTCTCACTGCTGCGCGCTACGATTACGTCGTCAGCATCGAGCACGAGGATCGCAACTTCGAAGGCGACGAGGAGCTGGTCAAGCGCGGCTTTTATATCTCGCGCGATGTGCTCAAGCCGTTCATTCATTAAGCGCTTGCAGGTTTTCTCTTTACTTCTCACCCCTCTCCAAGTTGGAAAGGGGTGAGTTTATCAGCAGTCTTTGTTTCCCCGCAGTTGCACTGCGGGGCGGCAGTGTAACTGCCGCTTTAACAGGTGCATATGAAAAAATACATCGGTTGTGATCTCGGCGGGACCAACATGCGTGCGGCCATTGTGGACGTGGAAAGCGGGGGAGTCTTACATCATATGAGCGTGCCGACTCTCGCACGCGAAGGGCAGGATGACGTGATGAAACGCATGGCCGAACTGTGCCTCCAAGTCATCCAATCGGCGGGAATGGACAAAGACGAGATAGGCGGCATTGGCATCGGTGTGCCGGGTGTGCTCGATCTCGAAAAAGGCGAGACACTCTTCCTGCCGAATTTGGAAGGCACCTGGCCGCACGTCCCTTTACAGCGGACGATGGCGGAACTGACAGGCTTACCAACCGTATTGTTGAACGATGTCCGTTCGATTACCAACGGCGAATGGCGCTTCGGCGCCGGTCGCGGCGTGGACACCCTGGCGGTCTTCGCCGTTGGCACCGGCATCGGGGGCGGATTGGTCATCAATGGTCAACTCCATCTTGGCATCGGTGGGACGGCCGGCGAGCTCGGCCACACAACCATCGATTTCAACGGTCCGGTTTGCGGGTGCGGCAACCGCGGCTGCCTCGAAGCCTTTGCCTCTGGCCCGGCGATCGCGGCGATGGGACTCAAAGCGGTTACCCAGGGATTGACCACGCGCATCGCAGATCTGTGTGAACATGATCTCAACCGTGTGACCGCCAAGCTGATCGCGCAGGCAGCGGAGGGGGGCGATGAAATTGCAAAGGATATTTACGAGCGCGCTGGTTTTTATCTTGGTATCGCCGCGGCGAACGTCTGCGTGGCTGTGGGCCCGCGGCGTATCATCATCGGTGGTGGGGTGTCACGGGCGGGCGAGCTATTGCTGGAGCCGATCCGCCGTACGCTGCGCGAGCGGGTTACAGTGATGCCGATTGAGCAAGTGGAAGTGGTGCGCTCCGAACTTGGGAACAATGCAGGTGTCATTGGCGTGGCCTGTTGGGCCGCAAAGGAATTATGAATCCATATATCAAAGATATCCTTTCCCAGCCTGAGGCGCTACATACTGCCGTCAAGAATTACTCGACTTCTGCATTGGAGAATATCAACCTTACAGCGTTTGACCGGATCATTCTCAGCGGCATGGGCTCCTCATACTATGCAGCCTATCCGGCGCTGGTGGAGCTATCCAGGCAATCTGTTCCTGTCCAGCTCCTCAATGCGGCGGAGTTGCTACATTCCTTACACACGATGATCGGGCCGCGCTCCTTGCTCTGGCTGAACTCGCAATCCGGGCGGAGCGCCGAGCTCGTGAGCTTGCTGGAGCGAATCAAGCAACAGCCTCCCGCTCGTTTGTTGACCTTCGTCAACGATGTGTCGAGCCCGGTGGGGCAGCGCGCCGACATTTGCATTCCCATCCATGCCGGAGAGGAAGCGACAGTCAGCACGAAAACGTATATCAATATGCTTGCCATCAATTTGTTGGCGGCGGTTCAATTGAGCGGCAGCGCACTGGATCGTGCGTACAGTGAGATACGCGCAGCTGCCCATGTGATGGAGTTATATCTAAGAGATTGGGAAGCACATGTGCAGGAGCTTGATTCGATGCTGGGGGATTTCGACCAGCTCTTCCTCCTCGGGCGCGGGACGTCGATGAGCGCGGTCTGGAATGGGTCGCTGATCAATAAGGAAGCCGCGAAGTCGGGCTTCGAAGGGATGCACGCGGCGGACTTCCGCCACGGTCCGCTGGAGATCGTCTCGAAAGGGTTCGCGGCGCTGATCTTTGCCGGGAACGTCCAAACGTCCGCGTTGAACCGGGAGTTGGCGCGCGAGATCCTCTCGTATGGGGGAAAGATCATCTGGCTGGATTCCGCCTCCGATCCTGAAATCCCCACGATCCTTTTGCCTGAGAGTAGTGAATTGACACGTCCTCTGGTGGAGATCCTCCCGATGCAGATGCTCACACTGGCGATGGCAAATCGGAAACAGATCGAGGCGGGCAAGTTCCGTCACGTCAGCAAGATCACAGATCGAGAGTAGTAGTTTATTCCAGCTCTCCAGAAGTGGGATTACAATATCTCGCAGGATGGGTTGTCATACGTTCGGCGCCGCCTCATCCTACCCGGTGCGGTGTTCTTTAGATTCAGATGCACATATTTTGCGTATCAAGATTGATGATGTCGATTCGATTGTGGAGCGTGTATGTCTCCCAGCCTCGCTGAGCATTTGAAACAGGCGCGCCATGCGCGGTTCGTCGGGCGTGAAGGCGAACTCAATCTGTTCTCTTCGGCCCTGCGCGCCGACCATCTGCCGTTCTTTGTGCTCCATGTGTTTGGCCCCGGAGGCGTTGGGAAGACGACTCTCCTTCAGGAGTTCATTCGCATCAGTGAAAGCCAGGGTGCGCACACCACGTATCTGGACGTACGGCATGTGGAGCCGGCGCCCGAACCGTTTCTACATGCCCTGCGCCTGGCGCTGAACATCCCGCCGGAAGCGCCCATCCCGAACCACCTTTCGAACCAGGGGAGGAAGTGGATCATCCTGCTCGATACGTATGAGGCTTTGAGTCCGCTCGAGGACTGGTTGCGCACCTCGTTCTTTCCTGAACTTCCTGAGACGGTTCTAACGGTGCTGGCAGGACGGAACCCGCCTGCCCCGGCCTGGCGAGCGGACCCGGGCTGGCACAGCCTGCTGCGTACCGTTGCCCTTCGCAACCTCAGCCCGGACGAAGGCCGCGAATATTTAGACCGCTGCGGAATCCCTCCCGAACATCAGGAGGGCGCCTTCAACTTTACGCATGGACATCCACTGGCGCTCTCGCTGATCGCGGACCTGTTCTCGCAGCGCGGCAAGGTTGGTTTCACACCGGAGGAATCGCCAGATGTCGTCAAGACGCTTCTGGAACGTTTCATCCAGCAGGTGCCCGGCCCCGCGCACCGCGCCGCACTCGAGGCCTGCGCGCTGGCGCGCGTGATGACCGAATCTCTCCTGGATCAAATGCTCGACATGCGTGCTTCAGGAACGGGTCCTTCGAACGGCGCGCGCGAGCTCTTCGACTGGCTGCGAGGGTTATCGTTCATCCAGTCCAGTGCGGAAGGACTTTTCCCGCATGACCTTGCGCGCGAAGCCATTGTGGCGGACCTGCACTGGCGCAACCCCGATTGGTACGGCGAGCTCCATAACCGCGCCCGCTCCTATTACACGGCCAATATCGAGAAGAGCACCGGCCTGACGCAGCAACGCGCCCTGCTGGACCTGGTCTACCTGCACCGTGAGAACCCGGTCATCCGCTCGTTCTTTGAATTCCAGGGAGGCATCCTGCCAGAGTCGATGCAGCCGGAAGATCAGGAAGGGATCGCCGAAATGGTGGAAGCCACCGAGGGAGAGGAATCGGCGCGATTGGCTGCCTACTGGCTGGGACGACAGCCGCAGGGTGTCACGGTCTGGCACGCGGCGGATGGGCATCTGGCTGGCTTTCTCGTTGTCGTCGCCCTCCACCAAACCGACGAAACCGACCGGGCGAGAGACCCGGCGATCCGGGCAGCCTGGGAATATCTCAACAGGCACGTGCCGTTGCGTACAGGTGAGACGGCCCTGCATTTCCGTTTCTGGATGGCGGAAGAAACATACCAGTCCGTCTCCGCGTTGCAAAGCCTCATTTTCCTGGCGGTCGTGAAGTATTACCTCACCACGTCGCGCCTGGCGTTTTCATTCTTCTCGTGTGCCAGCCCTGAGTTCTGGGCGCCGATGCTCGGATATGCCAACCTCGTCCGCCTGCCGGAAGCCGATTTCCGTGTGGGCGAGCGCCGATTCGGCGTCTATGGGCATGACTGGCGCGCCGAACCGCCCGCCCGCTGGTTGTCGATCCTGGCGGATAAGGAGGTGGGCATTCCCGTCGAGAGCAAGCCAGCCCCTGCCGAGCCGGTGATCGTACTCAGCGCGGAAGAGTTCAGCGGCGCGATCCGGCAGGCCTTGGGGGATTTCACCCGCCCGAATCTGCTGACCTCCAATCCGCTGCTGCGCTCGCGCCTGGTCACTGAGCACGTGGACCCGGACTCCAAGCCCCTCGACCGGGCTGAGGCGTTACGCGCCCTGCTCAAAGAGGCAGCCTCCAAGCTGCAATCGAACCCGCGTGACGAAAAGCTCTATCGCGCCCTGGAGCATACCTATTTTCATCCCGCGCTTACGCAGGAGGTTGCCGCCGAACAACTCTACCTGCCTTTCAGCACCTATCGCCGTCACCTCACGGCCGGCATTCAGCGGCTGACAGAGATGCTCTGGCAGCAGGAGATCGGCGAGCGATAGGATTTCGCGCAAGGCGCTTCAAGACTCTTCCGGTAGGAATATTCGGAAGAGTTTTTTTATTTTCCAAACTGAATAATTAATGAGCAGTTTTTGGGCTGGAAAATGGACAGGTCAGAAGCCTAGACTGGGATTGTCGATGTTCACAGATTTCTTCCGAGCGAGTGTAATTTTGGGAACGAAACCGCCCTACGGGCCATGGAGTGACGAGATACTGGCAGCCCGAATGGCGCAGGGCGATGTCTCCGCGCTGGAAGCTTTATATGATCGACACTCGGCGATCGTCCTGGGGATCGCGCTCAAGGTCACCGGCAATCGCGCTCGGGCGGAGGATGTCTTGCAGGAGACGTTCTGGCATGCCTGGCAGAATGCTTCCACATATTCATCTCAGCATGGGTCTTTTACGAGCTGGCTTTTCAGGATGGCGCGCAGCTTTGCGAGGGATGTAGAGTGCAAAGTGACGTCTACGCGAGATCGCTGACAGAAACTCGCTTACCCCAACGTTCGGGTAGATGTCGGCGGCAATTTCGAACAAGAGAGACGTGAGCAAAAACTGAGCAATGTATGAGCTGGAAAATGAACAGCCGTTGAGTCTAGACTGTAGTCGGCGCCATCGCCTTAGCCGCCGGAATGTACAGTTGTAATTCATTCTCGATTTGAAAGGTTCGCGCTTCGATGAATAATATATCTGCGCTCAACACGACCTCAGGAGGAGCCATGAACACGAATCTCGCCACCTTTGCCGATGTCATCACGCAAGCCTGGAATTCTCACGATATCGAGCAAGTCCTCGGCTTCTATTCCTCCCAGTATGTCGCCGAAGATGTAGGGCAGGCATTCCTGCTGCGTGGACATGACGGTGTGCGCGCCATGCTGGAGAATTACTGGCAGGCGTTTCCTGATCTGGAGTTCACCGTCACAGATAGCGTGATCCAGAATTCGCGTATGACGATCGTCTGGATGGCGGAGGGGACGCACAAAGGAACGATCATGAATATCCCGCCCACGGGTCATCGCGTGGCAGTCCGGGGTGTTTCGATTATCGACGTAGAAGATGGACTGGTGGTGCGCGGCCAATATATCTGGGACCTGGCGGGCATGCTCCGTCATATGGGGTTATTGCCTGAGCTTTAGTTGAATGGCTGTCTAGATTTGACGGAGGTTGTTATGAATACCATTGAAATCGAATACCACATTGCATGCAAGCCAGAGGATGTCTTCGCATTCCTGACAGACTTCTCTCAACTCAGCATATGGCGCACGCTGGAAGATCTCCGTGTGGAACCGGCTGGCCCTATACAGGTCGGCAGCAAACTATTCATGAAGGTAAGAGGCCCTGGCCAGGTTATGCAGTTCACGAATGAAGTCGTGGAGCTTGACCCTGCCCGACATGTCTATCGTGATCGATGCCTGGAGGGCACATTCCTCATTCAGAGTGACTGGCAGGTTGAGCCAAATCATATAAATTCTCGTCTCAAGTGGATCACAGAAATTGAAGCGCGTGGCTTCATGAAACTGCTAACCCCTATTCTCCGCCGCGCCATTCATCAGGGTCAGCTTCAGGATTTGATGAAGCTGAAGCAAATTCTGGAGAAGAACTGATCAGTAAGTGAGCAGGTTTTGGGCTGGAAAACGAGCAATGCCAGCAGGTACATTATTCATCATAGCCTTTTAGAACAAGTGACAACCGCAGATGGAGAAGCAATGAACACCACTTTGATCTTTTATCTTTGTCCGACCTGTTTTTATGCCAGCGAAACTCCTGACAACACTCACGAGCATGTATTCCTGCGCGTGGACCCTGGCCTGCCCGGCGACGAAAGGCGCAAGCCAGTCAAGGATCGAGATGGATGGATCATTTCCCCGGCGCCTTATTGGTTCTATGAAGCACTGATTCAAAAGCGGATAGTGGGTAGCTCAACATTAAAGGGAGTTGCCCGGTCTTAGCTGCTCCATCCCTGCGTAACCTAGATGAAACCTGTAAGGATGGAGAGAAACACTATGCTGCCAACAGATACTTCTAGAATCATGGATGCACGAATGGCGTTGCTCTGTGCCCGCCTGTACCTCCGTGGCGGGAAGAGCCGTCTTCGGGCAGGATATTCGAAGGCGGGGATCGCTGCCCTCTACGATGCAGTCCTGTTCGGGATGCGCTATTACATCGCCAGTCACAAACGTTGTGGATCGTTTGTGGAAGACACAGATCCCTGGGATGCTCCCGGCCTGTTCCATGCCCTGGCACGTGCGGGCGTTTTCGACGATCCGCTCACCTTGAACCGCTTCAGCCTGACGGTCGAGCGCGCTCTATGGCAGGAATCGCTTTCCATCGATGTTCACTCTACTCTGGCAGAGGTGGAAAAAATACTGTTGAGGCTGGGCGTGATTCCCTATCGCGAATCGTCTTTGCCAGACGAATCACGCTTAGCGCATTAACGATCTTGTGCTCGATCTCTTAACCGTGGTGAAGCAAATGAAGCGCTTGAGACTCGTGGCTTGAGGAGGTGAGATTCATCAAATAGATCTTTATGATGTTCAAATACACGATTCCGTATTGCTAGTTATTCAGAGACCGACAGGAAAAGGAGAACAAAATGTCCATTCAAGAGAATCTCAAATACGACGAAGAAGAGATCGCTGCCTGGAATGCTCATGATGTGGAGCGCGCGTTAGCGATCTTTCCAGATGACGTTAAGTGGCACGATGTCACCAGCCCACAGCCCTTTCAGGGCAAGGAGGCGATCCGCCAGTATCTGCAGGGCTGGTTCTCGGCCTTCCCCGATATCAAGATGACCGTGAAGAACCGAGTGATCAGCGAGGATCAAGTAGCGGCAGAGCTCGAATTTGTCGGCACGAACAACGGCGCGCTGCAACTTGCACCCGGCGCGCCCGCCATCCCTGCGACAGGCCGGCAGGTCCATGGGAAGGGCACCTATTTTGTGCGCTTCCAGGATGGGAAGCCCGTGGAAGTGCATAGCTATCCAGATGCAGCAGGGATGTTGATGCAGCTGGGGCTCATGCCCATGCCGGGTGCATAATCCTTCCTAATTCAAGCAGGTGACAGTCATAACCCATCGACTGTCACCTGCTAAGGATGAATCATGAACACTTCGTTTGAAAAGTTTGCGGGCTGGAGCGCGATCCTGACGGGACTAAGTGGATTTCTTTATTCCATTTCCTTTATCGTTTTGCGCAGCGACTTCCTAAGCGCTCTTTTCTTGATGCTGGGCGGTCTCTTCTCCACCGCAGCGCTGACCGCCCTCTACCAGCGCGTCCGCGAGACGGAGAGCGGGTTCGCGCTGCTGGGACTTCTGCTCAGCCTGAGCGCGGCCCTCGGCTTGGCCATCCATGGTGGTTATGACCTGGCGAATGCACTTCACCCGCCCGCGTCCCCGAGTTCGGATCTGCCCAACGCGATCGATCCGCGCGGCTTGCTGACATTCGGCGTGGCAGGGCTGGGACTTTTCGTGTTGTCCTGGCTTATGACGCAGCACGGGAGTTTTCCAAAAGCACTTGCCTATCTTGGTTATCTCTCCGCCGTTTTGATGATCGTTCTGTATCTCGGGCGTTTGATCATCCTGGAAGCTACAAACCTGGCGATTGTAGTCCCCGCCCTGCTGGAGGGATTTATCATCAATCCCCTCTGGTATGTATGGCTGGGACGGCACCTCATACAAAATAAAGAGACCCCAAGCGTCTTACATGCAAGGCGAGGAATATGATTTGCAGGCAATGTAGGGCTGAAATATATCTTTAATTGTAAACGAGACCCCTTCGGCACGCCCTACACCTGCACTTGCATGCCGGTGCAAGTGTCGGGCAGTCAGGACAAGCCCTGGGGTCTGCGCTGGAGAAAAAATTATGACCGCAGAAATTGCCATCCCTCCTTCTGAAACGACGAAGCCTCAAAAGGTTTTATTGGGCAGCGTGGCCGCCCTGGCACAGAGCGCCTGGATGGGCTTTGCCCTGGCATCAGACGTGCTCGAGCAGGTGCGGCTTGCGCCTTCCGGGATTTTGAGGCGCATCCAGGTGATCCGCCCTGCCGTTCCGCGCGATATCAGCTTACGGAATTTGCTGACGCGCGAGTACAGCGTCGGGGAAGCCAGCTTTATCCTGATGGCATCGTTCTTTTTATCGGCGGCGCTCGGTGCGGTACGGCAGGTGCTATTCAATGCCCAGTTTGGCGTCAGCCCGGAAGCGAATGCGTATTACGCCGCCTTCCGTCTGCCGGATACACTCTTCAGTTTGATCGCCGGGGGCGCTCTCTCCAGCGCGATGATTCCCGTCTTGTTGCATGCCCGGCAGAAAGAGGGGGAAGCCTCAGGCTGGCGTTTGATCAGCATGGTGCTGACGTCATTACTCTCGGTGTTTGCCATTCTTATTCTTGCAGTAGAGATCTTCACACCCGCTCTGGTCACACGCGTGCTCGCGCCGGGATTCGATGCGGCAACCTCTGATCTGACGGTGACGCTCACCCGCATCATGCTCATCCAGCCCATGATCCTCTTGCTGGGCAGTGTAGCGACCGCCGTGCTCAACAGCCGCAATCAATTCCTGCTGACCGGTCTTTCGATTGTCAGTCACAACGTCAGCTTGATCGCCTCCATCCTGGCGATCCGGTTCTTCCCGGACCTGGGCATCTACGGGCCGACCGCGGGCGTCATCGGCGGTGCGCTCTTACAGGCGCTGATCCTCTCGCCGGGTCTACACGGTGACGGGTTCGGGGTGGGGCTGAGCTTTGATCTCGCAAATGCGCGGCTGCGCGAGGTGGTGCGGCTGCTCATCCCGAACGGACTCTCCGTCAGCGTGAATTACGCCGGGTTCATTGTGGACACCTCTTTCGCGACGCGGGCGGCCGACCCCGCGGGCCTGGCGGCGATCTACAACGCCTTCCTACTGGTGGGATTGCCCATCGCGTTGTTGGGGCAGGCCATCGGGCAGGCAACTTTCCCTCGCCTGGCCGCCCAGGCCGAAGCAGGGAACTGGGCCGAAATGCGGCGTGTCCTGATGCGCTCACTCGGAGCCTCCATCGGGCTTGCCCTGCCTGCCGTAGGCGCCTTACTGCTGCTGGGACGGCCGACCATCCGCATCCTGTTCGAGCGCGGCGAATTTACCAGCGCGGCCGGCGACCTGACGTTCAGTGTGCTCGTGGCATACGCGATTGCCCTGCCGGTATATGTTGCGACAGAAGTGATCACGCGCGGCTTGATCTCCCTGCGCGATACGCGCACGCCGCTTTTTACAAATAGCGGACAACTCATCGCCCGCATCCTGTTGATCTCGATCCTGCTCCCCAGCATGGACGTGGTGGCGATCCCTGCCGCCTTTGCGATCTCCTCGACCCTGGAGACACTGACTCTGGCTGGCATTCTGTTCCTGAAACTGCGCGCCAAGTCACAGGAACAACAAGCTGCCACAAATCTCGCGATGGAAAGGTGATTGTCTTATGAGACCCGATAACCCGATCCGCAATCTGGATCCGCGCAAGCTGGCGCATTACGAGAAGGAAAACTACGTCGCCTATTACCAGAAGGACTGGCTCAAACTCGTACGCGTGTCTGTGGGTATGGTGAAAGAGGCATTTGGCCTTTCCTGGCTTCAGGCGATTTACGGGGCGTATCTCGTGGCTCGAGCAGAGATCGCCTTTGCCCCCTTCCCGAATAATGATATTCCTCTCACAGAAGCCTATGTGAGACGGTTCTACCAGTTCGTCAAGAATGTTCATAAAGAAGACTTCGATGTGGAGCGGGCCGTGAAGCTGGAGGTAAGCTGGTGGAGCATTCACCGCAGGCTGTTTGGCAATTATGAAAATCGAGAGCTTGTCGATGCCCTGACCTGCCTGTATGAAGAGATCTACGGCGCCGAGTCGGACAAATTCAAGGAGGCCGCCTACTACCGTGCACTGGGAATGCTCTATTCGGATCTATGGGTGAATGAAGGCAAGCCGGCGGGTAGTCCCTTGTTGGTGAAAGAAGAGGATGCGTTGTATGAAGGCTATCGAGCGCTGAAAGAAGCCATTAACAACTAGGCAAGAGATTCGTTATACAGAAAAGAAGGCCTCTTATGTTAAGCTACCAGACAGAAGTGAATGAGAACCCCAGAGAACTCTTGCGATCTGCACGGGACCTGGCAAAGGTCAATCGTGCGCAAGGCTTCTCGGCCTTGCATGATCTCTTTCGAGCTGGGATCGTTCCGAATCCTGCTCCTGACGGGCGATATCGTGGCGAGCTGGTCGTCCTCGACATCGCGCCTGTATTGACGCCGGTCTTTCAGCGGCTGGCAAGTGCCTGGATGCCCTGGCTCGGCAAAACCTTTAACGCTTCGCAGCGGCGTGGGGACAACATCTTCAGAAACGACTCCTATTTACTGGCACGGGTCTTTAATCCATTGTATCGGGGCTTCCGCACAGACCGCCCCGGAACTTATGGAGCCTTCGCCTTCCACACTTACACTGCGCCCGGGTTATTTGATCAGGACCGGATCGTACTCAAGATCGATTACGACCTGAAGGAAAACCCGCCGCTCACCGTCTGGCGCGTGCTGGATGAGCTAGTGCAATTGGACGAGGACCTTTACTTGGGAAAGGCGCATGTGCGCTGGTGGCTAGGCGGGTGGCAAACTGTCGCTTTCTTTAGTCTGACATATCAGGAACCTTCTTGATCTAAGCTCAAACCGGAGCTTATGCTGAGCGCAGTCGAAGCATCCTCGGCGGTTGTTCACAGTTAGCACCTGCGCCATCCCCGGCATAAGGAGCAACTAGCCCAGGCGGGAGTATACAAAGAGTTCAACCGAAATACATGGTAAGATTCCAACGATATATCGTTTTATGCGCGTGTGGGTCTGTTTGATTCGGGAGTCACGTCTTCGGGGCAGGTATGACCATTGACCTTCAGCAAGTCATAAACAGCTCGTTGAGTCTCCGCTTTGTCTCTTTGCTGGCACGGCGCCTTCCACCGCAGTTGGGTTATCGAATTGCATACACATTTGCCGAACAAATTGCGCGCCAACGGAATTCCGGGTTGGTCCGCGCCATCCGCGCTAATCACTTGGTGGCGAGCCGCGAAACACTGCAAGGGGAGGCATTAGACGAGGCGGTGCGCGCGACCCTGCGTTATTCGGCTCATTTCCTTTTCGACCTCTATCACTACAACCAGGATTTCGATGCCACCCGGCAGCAGATCGTTTTCGACTCATCCTTTGACAGGATCGCACAGCGCTTTGAATTCGAACGGCGCGGGCTCATGGTGGCCGGGCTACACCTCGGCAATTTTGACCTCGTCCTCCAATGGCTCTCCAAGAATAGATTGAAACCGCTCGTGTTGACCATCCCGAACCCCAAAGGTGGACGTCATGTCGAATACGCGATCCGCAAACGGACGGGGATGAACCTGATCCCTACTTCTGTCGGCGCTCTGCGTCAGGCGCTGCGGCATCTCCAGCGCGGCGGCATGGTCCTGACCGGTATCGACCGCCCCATCGACGATCCCGAAATCTGCCCGCGCTTCTTCGGCCGCCCGGCTGCCCTTCCGGTTCATCACATCTTCCTGGCGCTCAAAGCACGCGTTCCGCTTGTCATCACAGCCACGTACCTCGAGCCGGACGGGAAATATCAGGTGTTTGCGTCAGACCCGATCGAGATGGACACTTATCCCAACACTGCAGAGGCAAAGCTCCGAAACGCAGAAAAGGTCCTGTCCGTCGCGGAGAGATTCATCGAACGATCCCCAAGGCAATGGACTGTGCCACTGCCTGTGTGGCCGGAGATCGTCGATCGTGTTCCTAGCGAAAAGGGGTTCGAGTCTGGATGTTGAGGAGAATGGAATGAGTGAGATCAACAATCATCGCAGGGTGAACGACATTCTACTGGGGCCGCTGGAGCGGCCAACTCTTAAATGGCTGGCGGCGCACATGCCGGCCTGGGTCACTCCGGATACCTGTACGATTGTAGGGGTGCTGGGCTCTCTAGGGGTTGCTGCCAGTTATATCCTCTCCTCTTATGATAGAAACCTCCTCTGGCTGGCCTCCCTGGGCTTCGTGGTCAATTGGCTGGGTGACAGCCTGGATGGGACGCTGGCGCGCTACCGTCGGATCGAGCGCCCGGTGTACGGTTTTTTTGTGGACCACACGATCGATGCATTTAGCGTATCTGTTATTATGCTCGGGTTAGGCCTGACCCCTTACGTAAGCTTCAACGTCGCCTGCCTGACACTCATCGCCTATTTGCTGCTCTGCGTGTTGGTGTTTGTGCGCACGAGTGCGGTGGGGGAGTTCAAGATATCCTATGGCAGATTGGGTCCCACGGAGATCCGGGTGCT
>LLBY010009027.1_pt8 | contig 16975 bp, 19 predicted proteins | sample 1489401 | NCBI WGS metagenome assembly LLBY01 (sample SAMN04092656, study PRJNA295927) | soil metagenome | biome: Soil prokaryotic community; feature: Bulk soil; isolation source: soil from tomato rhizosphere | host: tomato cultivar Hawaii 7996 | place: South Korea | collected 2011-11-01 | reverse complement strand
CCAAAGGGGGCATCGACCCATATTTTGCATAACATTCGCGGGCTCGTCAATAGCCAATATGAAGTGCACCTGCTCACGCCGAACGATGGGGTCTTGCCTGTGGAGGATTCCGTCGAAGGCGCTCGGGTCACGCGTATTCCTCAGGACCTCTCACAGAACTTTCTGGAGCGGGCAGTCCATTTTGGGAAGGCTGTGCTTGCACATCTTACCCTCCATCCCGATTATGATGTCGTGCATTATCGTAACATTTGGGATGGTCTGGCGGTGGCGCAGAGCAAGAAGCGGTTCGGCTACAAAACGCTTTTCGAGGTGAATGGACTTCCCTCCATCGAGCTTAAATACCATTACCCGGGAATTGATTCGGGACTGCTCTCGAAAATCAAGGAGCAGGAGATCGCGACCTTGCACCTCAGCGACGCGATCATCTGTCCTTCGAATGTGACGCGGGACTACCTCACTTCGCTCGGACTCGACCGTAAACGTGTGACCGTCATCCCTAACGGAGTCAGCCCTTCGGATTTCTCTCCCTCTCCATTGCCCAGCCGGGAAGGTCGTGTGCCTGTACTCCTTTACATCGGAACCCTCGCCGACTGGCAGGGGCTGGATATCGTCATACGCGCTCTTCCCAGGATACTCGAACAGCAAACTGTTCAACTCCAAGTCGTTGGGCGCGGACGTTCACGGCAGCGGAAGCTTCTGGTCAAGCAGATCCGCAAGTTGGGCGTGGAAGGAAATGTCATCATTCAGCCGGCTGTCCCGCATCATGAAGTCGCTACGCTGATCGCCGGAGCCGACATCTGCCTGGCCCCGCTGGGACTCAACGACCGCAATGTGACACAGGGTGCCTGCCCGATCAAAGTGCTGGAGTATATGGCATCGTCACGCCCGCTGATCGCCTCGAATATACCTATCGTGCGCGAGCTCGTCCGTGAAGATCTGGACGCGCTGCTTTTCTCGCCCAATGACCCGGAGGATCTGGCAAGGCAAGTGCTTGTATTGTTGAACGATTATGAATTATCAAAACGCCTGGCCGACTCTGCCACCGAGCGCGCACGGAACCAGTTCACATGGCATCGGGCGCAGAAAAAGCTGGTCAAGGTTTACGGCAGGCTATTAGCCTGATTCTGGCCGGCGGAAAATACCTTGCTTACTTCCGTAGGGATGGGCCGCCCGCTCTTCGTATCTACAAACACCCAGTCGGTTTCCCCTTTGACCAGGAGCTTCCCATCCGACCTGCGGACAAATTCATATTTGCGCACTGACCTCACCCGGCGGATGTTTTCCACCCATGTTCTGACTTCGATCTCTTCACCGGCAGACGCGGGGAGGAAATACTCGATCCTGTGCTCACGGATCACCCAGGTCGCACTTTTTCCCTGTGCTTCGATGCCGCCAATGGATGCATAATGCTCGACGACAACGCGCTTTCAGCGTGCATCCATTGGACGTCGGCCACGTTGTTGATGTGGCCGTTCTCGTCGATCACGGACCGGGGAACAGTGAATAACTTTGAGTATGTAGAGGAGAACGGCATGAGAAAACGGATGTTCACAAACGTTACGCGCTGATCAGGTTCCTTATCTTCTGTATTAGCTCGTCGATTTGGAAGGGTTTGGTAACGTAATCCTTTGCTCCTGCCTTCATCGCTTTTTGCTTGCTTTCCGGATCATCCCTGGCGCTGATGATCAGGATGGGAATGTCTGCAAACCTTGGATCCTGATGCAGGAGTTCGCAAAGTCCAAATCCATCCAGGCCGGGCATCATCAAATCCAGTGTGATCAGATCAGGTTCAACGGACCCAGCCATTTGTATAGCTTTTGTGCTGTCATTCACAGCCGTTGGCATGTATCCCTCCAACTGCAAAAGCGTCTTCAGCAATTCGGTCATTTTTGCATCATCGTCTACGATTAGTATATTTGACACGGCTGGTCCTCTTGAGCGAACATATGCACTTAAAATTTCGGTTTCCGTTTCTCCACGAAGGCCCGGATGCCCTCTTGTCCATCCGGATGAGCCCCACAGATACTGATTCCCTGTCTCTCCAATTCTAGCTGTGTTTCCAGGGTGTTGTTGAATGAATCGGTCATCAGCTTTTTCGACCAGGCAAACGAATGTAGTGAGGTCTCTATGAGAGTCTCGAGGATGGCCAACCCCTCAATGAGCACTTCGTTGTCAGGAGCGACCTTGGTCACGAGCCCCCATTCCAGTGCCTGCGCAGCGGAAATGGGGCGGTCAAATGCCATGATCTCCATGGCACGCGCCAACCCGACGAGGCGTGGCAAGGCAAATGATCCTCCGCCATCGATGCTTAGTCCGCTGGAGGTATATGCCTGGCGCAGGACAGCGGATTGCGCCATGATCCGAAAATCGCAGGCTAGCGCCAGCGAGAAGCCGCCGCCCGCGGCAATGCCGTTGATCGCAGCTACGACCGGCTTTTGCATCCGCCGGATCTCCACGATGGACAAATGAAATTGCGGCGCGAGCCTATATAAAACAGCGCCTGGCTCCTCGGCCTGCTGGCTGATCCATTTCAAATCGCCGCCCGCACAGAACGCTTTGCCTGCGCCGGTGATTACGATGCCTTGGATCGAATCGTCCCGTGCACTCGCCGCGAGGCTTTCGGCCAGCCGGTTCATCATGTTCAGGTTCAAGGCATTGTATGCTTCGGGCCGGCTGAGCGTGATCTGGAGAATGCTTCCTTTTTGTTCAGTAAGGATTGGTTCATTCATACGTGACTTTCCTGTGGGGAGTTAACATGATCCTGATTCTACTGGATGAGGAATAAAATAAAACCCGCCATGGCGCCCGCTGCGATCAGCCAGGTGGAGTTGACTTTGTAGCGGAGAAGCAGGACCAGTGACACGCTCGCAATCAGGACGGTGTAAAAGTCAGTCAGCGAAGACATTCCCAGTTGGACGGTCACAGCGGCCATAAGCCCGAGGGCCGAGGCGTTGACGCCATCCAACAGGCTGCCCGTCCATCTGGAGCTGCGGATCTTTGGAATGAGCGGATTCGAAATCGCAACAAATATAAATGATGGAAGGAAGATCCCGAGTGTGGCAAGCAGCGCGCCTGATGGGCCTCCTAACAAATATCCGATGAAGGTCGCGGTGGTGAAGAGCGGACCCGGAGTCACTTGCCCAATGGCCACCGCATCGAGGAGCTGTTGATCTGTCAGCCAGCCCAGACGCAGCACAAAATCGGCGCGCAGGAAAGCAAGCAGGACATATCCACTTCCATAAAGGACAGCACCGATTTTGAGAAACGTAAAAAAAAGGATGTGAAGGCTGAAGGGAGCCACTGTTTGTGTAAGTGCCAGACTGCTTAGTGGAAAAAAGATCCCAGCGGGCAGAGTTCGCAGGCGTCGAATATTCGAGATAACCATGAAGATCAACCCGCCCGCGAAAAGCAACAGGATTTCATTTATCCCCACAAAATACAATATGAATGCAATGACACCTATCAGCATCAAACCACTGCTCTTGAGGGCTTTGCTTCCCAGAGTCCAAAGCGCCTGCAGGATAATGGCAATTGCAACGGGCTTGATGCCGTAGAGCAGCCAGTTCGCCTGTGGTGTCGTCCCGAACTGAACATAGAGCCATGCCAGCCCCAGGACCATCAAAGCCGCGGGCACAATAAAGCAGAGCCCGGCGACGATCAATCCGCGCCAGCCCGCGCGTAAATAGCCAATGTGGATCGCCATTTCAGTGGAGTTGGGTCCGGGGATTAAGTTCGTTGCGCCGAGAAGGTCGAGGAACTGTTCATCGGTCAGCCATCTGCGGCGCATGACAACTTCATCATGCATCATAGCGATGTGTGCGGCCGGTCCGCCGAACGCTGTGAAGCCAAGTCTTAGGAACAGCGCAGCAACTTCAGCGAGCTGTGACATAACCGAAGTTTACCGTGTTTCAGATGAAATCGACTCCCATCTGCCTAAAGGAGTTTCCCACTCTGTTAAGCCCTCGCATTGCGCATCCAGAAGTTGGTACTCGTTCTTCCATTCCGATAGGAACGACTCGTACTCCTGGGGTGAACTCCACCGGTCAACTGTAATGTAGTGTTGAGGTTCTCGCGCATGGGAGAGGAGTTCAGTTCCCAGGTAGCCTCTGCTTTTCTGAAACAGCTTTGCCCAGTCGCCGGATGAAGAGTAGATTTCTTCAAATTCCTGGATGCGTTCTGCCTTTACCTGATATTCCCAGATGATGATGTACATGAGCCGCTGCTTTCTTGTACGAATGACAGAGTCGCTCAACTGTAGGCAGGTTCTGGATTCCAACCCGGCATACTTTCATCTGTCTCGGGTCGTGGTATTTGAGGGGTTTCTTTGGGAATAAAGCTTTCTTGCAGGGTGTCGATGGTATCGATCAGCAGGTCCGCGAGCGGGGTGAGGTTGGCCAGTGAGCCGACACCGGACAGCACGCCGATGGCGTAACCTGCTCCGGCCGATCGCGCCATCTGTAAATCTGCAACCGTATCGCCAACGACAAGGACGTTGCACGGGTCGACGTTCAGGCGCTGACAGATCGTCGTCACCATTTCCGGCGCGGGCTTGGCCGGGATGCCGTCATCGGCGCACACCATCGTAGTGACCAGACCTTCCACCCCGAACGCTTCGAGCATAGCACGAGTAGGATCACGGTCATCTGTCGTGGCGATGGCAATTTGGATGCCACGGTTATGGATGTTCGTGAATAGTTGTCGGAGATCCGTAAAGGGCTGGGAAAGAGTTACGGGATCGGGAACATGCCATGCATTTGCCGCTGCACAGGAGGCTTCTGTTAATGGCACTCCCAATGCGGCCACGACTTCGACCATCAGTTCGCGCAGCCGCCACATGGGCGTGCAGGTGAGCTGTCCGTCCGATAGGATTTTGCGGCGTCTAAGATCGTAACCATAACACTCACATAGAGCCTGGCGAAGGTCTAGTCCGGTGGATGCTTGTAAGCGGTCCGCGAGCTGAAGGGTCCAGCTTCCCCACATGAGATCGAAGTCGATCAATGTCCCATCTTTATCGAAAATAATGGCTTGTGGTTTGAAGTTTTGCAGTAAGTGCATCGAGGCGATTACCTGGTAAAAAATAGAGCCACGAGTAGAACGCGTGGCTCTGTCTATACAATTATAACACGTAACTTAGCGTGTTTGATCCGCTTTGCGCCACCAGTAGAAGGTTGCCGCAAGGCCGATGATACATGCCAGGATCACCAGGATGTAACTATGGATACCCATAAGCTCATCCCGCGGACCTACCGCGCCACTGAACAGCGCAGGCACAGCCCAGGGAAACCAGTCGCCCCAGCCTGTGATAGCTGCAATTTGGGCAAGGGCCACAGACAGAATCATCCAGCCGAATGCAGGCATGTAGCCCCGTCCCATGCTGGCCAGCAGGGCCACAAACGGTAAGAGGACGATGACGAGGATCGATGTACCTAAAATATCAAGGCTTGCGCTTCGAAATAAAGCTGCCGACCAGCCGGGAATCGCAACAAGCTTTCCCACAATGAGACCGATGAGCAGGATCCATAATGTCAAAAGGAGTGTCCAGATGGACAACACAACAAACTTTGCCGCGACGATTGAAACGCGCGGGGTGGGCAGCGCCAGAAGCTCTTTTACTGTTCGGTCGGAGAATTCACGTCCAAAGATCCAGGCTGTGATCACAGCAAATAATATACCGCCGCCCACGGCGACGGCCTGTGCCAGAATGCTGAAGAATGTCGGCCAATCCGCTACGCCTGCCACAAGCTGGGCTTTGGCGCTGATCAATCCCATCGAGCGAGCCGCCTCCGGATCTTTCAAAATAATCATGAACAGACCGCCCACCAGTGGTATTATCGAAAACCCAAGAGCAGTAAAAACGGGAACCTTGGAACGACGCAGCTTGAGCATTTCGGCCCAAAGGGAGGAAAGAAAGTTGTTCATTTCGTACCACCTGTTATTTGGAGAAAGTGATCCTCAAGGTCTTGGTGCTCCACAGCCAGTCTGGTGGGTGGCGTGCCTGCAATTGTCATGATTTGTGCAATATCATCAGGGTGCTCAATCGCCCGCTCTTCTTCCAGCACGATCGTTCCATTGTTCCATATGACTTGGTAGCCAGCGCTTTGAAGGCAAGCCCGGGCGGTTTCAAGATCGCGGGCCTTGATCTCAAGTCGTTTTGAACGCAATTTTTCGAGGGCAGCTGTATCGAGTTCTTCGATCAATTGCCCTTGGTGAATGATCCCAATTCGCGTGGCGAGTCGAGCCACTTCTGTCAGAATATGACTGGACATGAAGATCGTGACGCCTCTTTCGCGCGCCAGCACTTCAAGCAACTCACGGATCTCGACCACTCCAGCCGGGTCAAGGCCATTGGCGGGTTCGTCCAGAATCAAAAGCTCCGGATCGTGCAAGAGCGCTCGCGCCAACCCCAGGCGCTGAAGGTTGCCCGTCGAGAGGGTTCCGGCTTTCCGACTGGCATAGGGAGTCAACCCAAGGCGCTCTATGACCTGCGTTGCCGCGCCCTGGTCTGGAATCCCCTGCAGACGCCGGGCGATTTCCAGATTTTCGCGCACCGTCAGTTCAGGATACGCCGAGGGACTCTCGACCAGGTGTCCTACCCTGGCCCACGGACCGTGTCCATCTGGACCGACGGCCTGTCCCAGTACCCTGACGGTTCCCGTGCTTGGACGGATCATCCCCAATAGTGCGCGGATGGTCGTGGTCTTCCCCGCGCCGTTGAGCCCGAGAAAGCCATAAATCTCGCCGGGTTGCACGCGTAGGTCGACAGAATCCACAGCCCGAACATCCCCGTAGCGCTTCGTAAGCCCCCGGGTTTCGATCGCAAATTTCATCATACACCTTCTGTAATATAACCCGCGACAAGGTCGGCCAGAATCTCCATACTTTCCCTATATGCCTCTGTGCCGAGATCGTCACGATGCAGACCCACAAAGAAGAGGCTTTTCATGAGATTTGAGATAACACGCGGCGAAGCCTTGATGGTTATCCCTTCTCGTTTGATCTTTTGCACAAATTCATTTACAAAATCGTCGTCACGGTTGGCATGCGCCCGAATTCGCTGCGCAGGAAGTTTCCTGGCCAGGAATTCGTAATCGGTCATGCTAAAGTTCTTCAAGAGAGGATATTCATCCCAGGTCAGTAGCGCATCCTTGAACAATTTGGCCAGGAGTTGACGAGCATTCTTTTTTGGGCTAATCGAAAAATCAAATATACGCTTGCGAAAGTCAGCCTCGAGTCCTTCCAGGATGTCCATGAAGAGCTCTTCCTTTGATGCATAGAAGAGGTAAAAGGCGCCCTTCGAAATCCGGGCAGCCTGCGCCAGCTCGTCGACGCTAGTCTTTTTGATGCCTTGCTTCTCGAAGAATTTTTTGCCCCTTTGACGTAGCTGCGCTCGGATGGCGTCTTTCTCATGTTCAGAAAATGCCTTTGGCATATAACCTCTGTGACCAAAATAGTAAAAATAGTCACAGAGATTATATCGGAATAGCGTGTAGAGTCAAGGATAAATTCAACTAATCCATGTTTATGTGATATGCCGGATGTGCAAATTCCCACCAGTTTGCATCTGCCAGAAATTCATCCACCAATTCATCTGTCAGAGTTGATGCCGACTTATATTTTTCGCGCCAGCGGATAAAGCCCAGCAAAGGACGGCCGGTTTTATAGACCTCAACAACTAATCTTCCGATGGGCCCGCTTTCCCGGTTATATCCGGACCGTTCGAACTCGGCAAACAACGCTTCATAATTAAAAGGCACACGGCGGAAGGTCGGAGTCCAGCCCCCCTCATTTCCTTCCAAGATCATATAACTTGCCGAGTGAATGCCGTCAAGCGGAACGCCCACCGAACCAGGGTTGAAGATTCGCCACGCGCCTGCATGGCGATCCATGGGCAAATGGGTGTGGCCACAGATCACAAAGTCCGCCTCTACGTTGAAGAGCAACTTCTCGATTTCTTCGTCTGGTAACGTGGAATAAATCGATTCCCAGGGGCTCTGCGGTGTGCCGTGACAAACCAGGATTGCCGGCGCATCCCGGAACCGCAAGTTCAGCGTATCTGGCCAGGAGCCAATCGTCGTTCTCAGCCTCTTGTCGAATTGCCGGTCCAGAAATGCAGTGGGTGCAAATTGAACAGGGTCATCCCATTCTGCGGGTGCCCGCGCTGTTTTGTAATCGACAAGGAAAAATTCGTTATTCCCTCGTATGACCGGCCAGTCTTTCTCGATCACCATCTCGGCTGTTTGCCTGGAGAAGGGGCCGAAATTGATCACATCGCCGGGGACGATGACCTGATCGACCTCGAAGTTCGCCAGGTCAGCCAGGACCGCCTCGAGGGCAGGCAAATTTCCGTGGATATCCGAGAGGATGGCTAAGATGGTCATCGTATCGCTCTATTTCCCATGGCGCTCATGACCAGAATTGTACCCCTTCGGTTGCGTTGTAGGCTATTGCAGCTCGAGCAGCCGTTTTACTCGCACGAGGAGATCGTCGATTCCGAAGGGCTTGACGAGATAGTCGTTAGCGCCGGCGCCGATCGCGACGATTTTACTGTCGGTATTGTCCAGGGCTGTAACGATCAGAATCGGCGTGCGCTGGAAGGTGGTATCCTGGCGCAGCATCCGGCACAGCTTGAAGCCGTCAGGAGGCGGCATCATGAGATCGAGGAGAAAACATTCGGGGAGGGTGGCGTGAGCGGTCTCCATGGCCTTGGAGCTATCGTTCACGACGATGGGCACGTACCCCTCCATTTTGAGGACTTCGGCAATGAACGTCGAGGCAGCTTCGTCGTCCTCGACAACCATGATTTTGATCTTGGGTGTTTCCATGTTGTTTTGATGTTCCCTGCAATGCTCAATAATTGCTTTCTTAAGAATATGATGAAGGCCATTATAAGCGCAAGGGTCCGGCTATTTTCTTGCAAGTACCGTACAAAAGACTCCGCAGTCGCGGGCTGACAATTCAGGTCTCACAAAGTAACGCAAAAAAACAGCCCTCCACGAGGGCTGTTTTAGAAGTGTTTACCTAGGTGGAAAGCAACTGGTCGACCGCGCCGACGAGCTCTCGCAAATTCCCAACCTTAAGAACATTGTTACATAACGGCGCGTACCTGGGCATGTCGCTGTCGCCGTGCCACATGACCGGAGGCTCTGGGTTCAGCCAGATGGTGCGCGCCGCCCGGCGCGTCATCAACGTGAAGATGTCAAGGCGGGGATCGTTATAGTTGTTTCGGCCATCGCCGACGATGATCAAGGTCGTTTGCCCGTTCAGCGTGTCCAGATATTCATTGTTGAAATCGTTCAGCGACCAGCCGAGGTCGGTGTTGTAGTGTCCGCTGGGCATGCGCCAAAGGACGGAGGCCACTGCTTCGTCGGCGTTCGAGCCGTTGAGCTCCTCAGAGATGTATTCGAGATGATCGATAAACGCGAAGGCATGGGTCTTGCGGATCTGTCCCTGCAGGGCGAACAGGAAGCTCAGCATCAGTTCGGAGCAAAAACGCATAGATGTGCTCACGTCGCAGATCACCACAATTTTGGGCTTGCGCGTTTTGTCGCGATATTTGATCTCCATTGGCACGCCGTGATACTTGAGGTTGGAGCGTATCGTCGACTTCGGATCGAGCTGTCCGGTCTTGGCGCGCTTTTGGCGCAGTGCGATTCGTGTCCGCATCGCAGCGGCGAGCCGTTTCACTTCCCGCTGCAAGACCTTTTTCTCATCGTCTCCCAGGGCATGGAAGGGACGGTTCATCAAGTTATCCGCGCTTTCGCCCGGCGGCTGCTCGCTCAAGTTTTCGGCGATGCGCTCGCCCGCAAACTGGCGGATCTGCTGCTCCAGACCCTGCATATTCTGCTGGATCATTTCCCGCATCTGCTCGACGCGTTCCTTGCTCATCCCCATCTGCTGGAGCTGTTCCATTAACTCGCGCAGGGCTTCGCGCACCTCCGGAAAGGCCAGGGCGCGCATCATGCGCTGGGCCATCCACTCCTGGTAGCGCAGATCATCGGTTTGATTCAAGCCAACCATCTGCGCCAGTTGTTCCAATTCCTGCTTGGAAAGCTGCTCGCCGTTCATCAAGCGCTGCATCCGCTGGCGGAGACTGTTGGCAAACTCGCGCAGCGCGTCTGCGAGCATTTGTGCCTCTTCCGGGGTCATGTCGTCCCTAGGGTTGCCGCCCATCATCGGGGGCTGACCGCTGCCAAAGAAGAGCGGGAAGAGCTTATCAAAAACGGGAAGGTCGCGAACGTCCTTGATCAGGGTCGAACGCAGCGACAGACGGAAATGCTCACGGTGCTGGATCCCCATCAAGTCTACAGCGGAGAAGGCCTCCGCGCTTTCCGCAAGTGACACGCGCACCCCGCTCGCACGCAACGCAGCAATTAACTGTAAAATGCGGGATTCCATAATTTCTTCTCCGTAAATACGACGGACGACCACAGCACAGGGTCGCCCTACGAATCATTAATTACCGGAAAATCTCCCAAAGTCATCAGGTTTGCCTCTCCCCGGGGGAGGGGCAATAAATTGACGTTTGGCTTTCTGAAGATCCGCCTCGTGTTTGACGAGAACCGAAAGCGTATCTTCCAGGGTTTGCTTATCGAGGCTCTTGGCATTGAGCGCGACAAGGGCATTCGCCCAATCAAGCGTCTCACTAATAGATGGCGACTTGCGCATCTCGGTGTTGCGCAGCTTCTGTACGAACTCCACAGCCTGCTGAGCCAGCTTGGGATTGAGATCGGGGACCTTCAAGCGGACAACGGCCAGCTCCTCCTGAAGCGTCGGGTAATCGATGAAGAGATACAAGCAGCGGCGCTTCAACGCCTCAGACAGCTCGCGCGTGTTATTGGAAGTGAGCACCACAAAGGGCCGATGATTGGCCGTTAGCGTCCCCAGCTCCGGCACAGACACCTGGAAGTCGCTCAAGACCTCCAGGAGAAAGGCTTCAAATTCTGCATCGGCACGATCGATTTCGTCGATCAACAGGACGGTCGGCTGATCACATAAAATGGCTTTCAGCAAAGGTCGCTGCAGCAAGAAGCGGCTGGAGAAAAAAACATCTTCCTCCCTTGCCAATCGATCCGCGGCTTCCGATAGTGACTCTGCCTTCCCCAGCGTATCGTTTAACTTATCACGCAGCAATTGTGTGTAAAGCAACTGCTTGGAATATTCCCATTCATAAAGGGCCTTTGATTCGTCCAACCCCTCATAGCACTGTAACCGGATCAACTCACGTCCGGTTGCTCCTGCGATGGCTTTGGCAAGCTCCGTCTTACCCACACCCGCCGGACCCTCTGTGAGAAGCGGTTTACCCAGCTTCTGGGAGAGAAAGACGATCGTCGCGATCTCATCGGAGGCAATATATTTTTGTGAGTTGAGGGAGGCTTTAACTCTGCCAGTTGATTCAAAAGGGTTATTCATGTATCTCCTGTAATTTGATTAGTATACCTCTTTTGGATACTCGAAAATTAACGATGAATTAGAGAGTGTTACAACTTAAGTCCTAAACGTCGATACACGGCAAAATTTCCATCGACCTCAGACTGCAACGTGAAATTTTCCAAAATTGTCTGACGACTTGCATGGCCAAGATCCTTTCGCAAATTTTCATTTGTCAACACTTCTGCGATCACTTCGGCCAGCTCTGAGACATTATTTGTTGCGACAAGCCTGCCGTTCTTGCAATCGAGGATGGCATCGGGGATTCCACCGACGGGCGTGCCGATCACAGCTCGTTCACACGCCATTGCCTCCAGCAACGCATTCGGCAATCCATCACGCAGGGAGGGTAGGACCAAGACATCCATTAATGAATAGTAGGCAGGCAGATCGGCGTGAGGCAGAAAGCCTGTGACAAGAATTTGTGCGTCTGGATGTGAAAGCTTGAACTCATCGAAGAATTTTCTATCCTCACCCGAACGGACATCGCCGACGATCAATAGAGTAGCTCCGTTCACTTTGTTAACCTGCGCGTAGGCAGTTAACAGCGGACGCAGTCCTTTTTTCTCTCTCAGCTCACCAACAAACCCGATGACGCGCGCAGTGGTCCCGGGCCTGTCGCTATTTATCAAACCTAACGATTCAGCGAGGGCGATGTTGCGGGGCATAGGTTTGAAACGGTTCGGGTCGATCCCACTGGGCACCACAGTGACCTTCAATCCCGGCACAAACGTCGCGGCCTTTTTTGCCAGCTCATTTGCGTTCGTCGTGACTGCACTTGCATTCTGAAGTGCATATAAAATGTGTGCAGCGCGCGAGGGGTCGAAGACGGCGCGTTCTAGATCATTGCCACGCGCGCTGACAACACTCGGGACGGCCAGGTACTTTCCGGCATAGGCTGCCACGAATCCGGCCTGTGTGAGGAAGTAGGCGTGGATCACATCGAACGGCTCGCGTCTATGTTCGTCTGTTAGAAGCTCGAACCAATCGACGAGCGTGTCGTCCACGCGTTTGCGCGCGCCGAAACGCGTGATACGAGGTCCGCTCGGGCCCAGGGTTCGCGTTTCGGAGGCCGGCAGGTTCGTGGTCGGAGCGAAAACATGGACCTGATGGCCCACAGAAGCCAGGGATCGTGCAAACCGCTCGGCTGAGATTGCCAGCCCACCGATGTCCGGTGTATACTTTTCGGAGAGTAGTGCAATCTTCATATCCTAATTATGTCATGGCCAGCAAGGCGAAGCAATCCTCTATTTAGCTAGGGATTGCCGTAATGACAGCATAAGGTGAGCATGGCTGAACAATGTGAAATGATCATTGGGTATCTTGTACCACATCGCTGTGATAATCCGTCACTGGGAGCCTGTGTGAAATGTGGGCGCGGCTATTGTGACGAACATACAAATCAGACCCGCGAAGGGCGAGTCTGTCTTGCCTGCCAGCAGGGGCTGGACCAACCGATTGCCTTGCCCATCGCCGCGACGACTTTCACCGCTGCTGAGCTGGATTCCTTCCAGCGCGCGAATACCTGGGACGCCGATGAGAGCGGGGATATGTTCTCGGATTTGAGTTAAGAGGAGTCAAAGTCCCCAGACTTTGGCATTTCGACGACTGGTCCCACAGGGATGCTTCGAGAAGTCGTTGAGTCCTTAGTAAGGCCCGATCGTTTCCCAGATGTTTTTATTCTGTTCAATAAAGTCATCACAGCGCTTGCAGGCGGCCAGGGCAGGCGGGTGCATGTTCAAGCGGATCTGTCGATACGCCGCGCCCTCCCAGATCTCTTTAAAGGATTGATGGCGGATGTTCCCAAGGGGTGGGATCCGCTCGCGCGTCATACAACAGACGTAAACGTCCCCGTTGAAATCGATGAGGCTATGTGTCCAGGGCGCATAACAGGGATGCTTGTCGTAGTATCCAAATGCATAGCGCCCGGCCCGCCCCAGGCGGACCTCGGAGTCCGTACGCCCGAAGGGAAAGGCATCTTCATCCGAAACGATCAGGCCCAGCGCGAGCGCGCGTTCGGCGATCCTCGGCGCGATCTCGTCATTGAATCGGGCGATATCTTTTTTCCTCATGGAGAGGATTTCGCCGCAATGGTCGTCCACCGGAATCAGATTGATCCCGTCCGCGCCGAGTTCGTGGGCCAGCTCCGGTAACGTCTCGAGTGTCTGATAATTCGTGCGGCTGACTACCGTGTTGATTCGAATCGTCAATTTCCCCTTGTGCTTGTAGCGCCTGAAGAACTCGACAGCTTTTGTCGTGGCTTTGAATGATCCTTCCACTCCCCGGATTTTCTCGTGCATTTTGCGAATCGGTGAATCGATGGAAATGTTCACACCCCGCAGCCCACCCTCGACCAGGCGCTTGGCTTTGCATTTGTCGATCAACGTGCCATTGGTCGTCATCGTAACTTTGATGCCCAGCGACGAGGCCTCTTGGATCATCTCCGGAACCTGCGGCCGGAGCATGGGTTCACCGCCCGAGATATGGATCTTGTGGGTGCCTAACCCGGCAAGCTCAGCCAGCACTTCCCTGAAACGATCCGAGGGGACAGGCGGCTCCCGGGTTTCCCGCCAGTGGTTGCACATTTCACATTTGAGATTGCAGCCGTAGAAAACCTTCATCTTGACGTACAGCGGTTTGAAGGGGCGCGCATGCAAGACGGCCAGTCGCAGTTCCTCTCTATATGTCTGAATCTCATCGGGGTTGTGCATTGAATTCCTATGCTATCATTGAGCGAATTCCTGGAAGGTGTACGGGTAAAGTAAGACAATTTTATCATCCCAGACTTCGACTGCCTTTTTTTATACTTCAGCCTTCATTTTTCATCCTTTCCTTCATGCGCCTCAAAGCAGACCTGGCACTTCTCCTCGTTTCCATCATATGGGGCTCTGCGTTTGTCGCGCAACGCGTGGCAGGTCAGATGGGCAGCGTGTATATGTTCAACGGCGCGCGCTATCTGCTAGCGGCGCTGGTGGTTTTGCCTTTCGCGATGAGACGTAGCCGCGACATCACGCCGCGATACAGATTCTCTCGCGCGGAATACCGGTGGATGTTCCTAGCTGGATTTTTACTCTTCCTGGGCAGCGCGTTTCAGCAGCTCGGGCTGCTCTATACGACCGCGGGCAATGCCGGGTTTATCACCAGTCTGTATGTGGTCTTCGTCCCTGTCCTATTGTTCCTGATCTGGCGTGAAAGGCTACACTGGATCTCTATCGCTGCGGTGGGGCTGGCCGGGGTCGGGGCCTTTTTCCTTTCGACGGGAGGCCGCTTCGAGGTCCGTGCTGGAGACGTCATCGAGCTGGTGGGCGCGCTCTTCTGGACGTTCCACGTCATCGTCCTCGGAAAATACGCCTCCCAATTCGAGCCCATGTTCTTTTCCGTAGGACAGCTGCTCGTCTGCGGCGCCCTGAATCTAGCCGTTGGGATGTTTGCGGAAACATCCATGTCCTTGACCCTTCCGCTCGTAGGTGCAATTGCCTATACCGCGTTTTTTTCACTCGGTCTGTGTTATACACTCCAGGTCTGGGCGCAGAGACACACACCGCCTGCGGATGCAGCGTTGATCTTGAGTCTTGAATCTGTGTTCGCGGTTATCTCTGGCTGGTTCCTGCTCGACGAAAAACTTGCGCCCCTGCAGATCTTCGGCTGTGCTCTGATTTTCGTTGCAGTTTTGCTTTCGCAGTTCAAGGAGTGGACCCTACGGGGTAAAATGGACTCTACCCACCTCGTGGAGGGACGATGACCGCCAAAGTAATCCTGAATCCCTATTCGAATCGTTGGAACTCACAGAAGCGCTGGTCCGAAGCGCAGGCGGCTCTCAAAGCCGCGGGCATAGATTACCACCTGGCTGTATCTGAGAAAAAGGGCCAGATTGTAGACCTCGCCGAACAGGCAGTCATTCAAAGGTTTTCGCCGATCATTGTGGCAGGCGGAGATGGGTCTGTAGGTGATGCTGCGAACGGCTTGATGCGAGCCGCTCTATTAAAGCAAACGGCCTATCCCCCGCTGGGGCTTTTGCCGACCGGATCTGCAAATGATATCGCCTTTGCCCTGGGTTTACCGACCGACCTCCATGAGGCAGCCCGGGTGATCGCGGCTGGAAAAATTAGGCAAATGGATCTGGGGAAGCTCAACGAACGTTATTTCGTCAACAACTCGGCAGCCGGGCTGGAACCTTATGTAACCCTCAAGCACGAGAAGATTCAATGGATTAAAGGAATGGCGCGTTATCTCGTCGCGGCTGTGCAGGCTATTCTGGATAAGCCTGAATGGAATGGCACTGTCACTTGGGACGGGGGAGAGTACACTGGCAAGTTCTCGCTGATTTCTGTAGGAAATGGACGGCGGACCGGTGGCTTCTTTATGACACCGCATGCCGATCCTTTCGATGGGAAGCTGACCCTGGCCTACGGCTACCGCGGCACACGCCTCGGGTTATTCCAGGCGCTGCCGCGCGCCTTCAATGAAGACAAGGGCAGCTATGTGGAAATGGAAGGGATGCATGAGATCCATGCCACTCGGATTTCGCTCCACCTCGACAAGCCCTCTCCGGCACACACCGATGGCGAGTTGTTTTCCGAATGGATTCAGGATTTTGAGTATGAAATCCTTCCAAGCTGTTTGAACATCATCGTGAAATGACACAATGACAACTGAACTTTCTTTCAAACCCATCAAGCGCAATCTTTGGACGGATCTTGAGGAGCTCTTCGGCCCGAATGGAGGATGTGCAGGTTGCTGGTGCATGTATTGGAAACTACGCGGCAAAGAATACGAGGAAGCCAAAGGATTTGAGACGCGGCAAATGCATAAGTCGATCGTGGATTCAGGCGTCGCTACAGGGCTCTTGGCTTACCTTCACGGAGATATAGTGGGATGGATCGCGGTCGAGCCGCGGGATTCCTATCCGAGGCTGGCGCACTCGCGCATTCTCAAGCCGGTGGATGACCGGACCGTCTGGTCGGTGACTTGTTTCTTTGTGGCGAAGAAGTTCCGTCGAAAGGGGATCACGGTCGAATTGTTGAAGGCTGCCGTGGAGCACGTCCGCAAACAGGGTGGAAAGATCGTCGAAGGGTATCCTGTGGAAACGCAGAAGGATATGCCGGCTCCGTTCATCTACACAGGGATCGCTTCCGCGTTCGAGCAGGCGGGTTTTCAGGAAGTCGCACGGCGCTCTCCTACACGTCCGATCTTTCGGTTTTTCATCGATTAGCGAATGGCGTTTCGAGATATCCGAAAGAGCCGCAAATGGCTGAGCACCGAAGAAATACGCATCCTCGCGAGCGGGCTGTTCGTGTTCGCGTTACTGCTTGCTTCAAACGTGGCTCTTGCGCGCGTCTTGCCCAGTGGGGAATGGTTCTTTCAGCGCTGGAGTGGCGCGCGGGCCTTTCTCTTTGAGGCCATGCAATCCTCGGGCGGTGTGATCGGGGCCCGATTCATGCCCGAGGGGACTCCGGATATCATCAATCATGTAACGGGGCCGTATACCACGGAGATCGCGCAGCGGACGCAGGCGCTTGTTTATGGACGCCCTGCCTTTTCCAGCGAA
>LLBY010003390.1_pt1 | contig 17075 bp, 14 predicted proteins | sample 1489401 | NCBI WGS metagenome assembly LLBY01 (sample SAMN04092656, study PRJNA295927) | soil metagenome | biome: Soil prokaryotic community; feature: Bulk soil; isolation source: soil from tomato rhizosphere | host: tomato cultivar Hawaii 7996 | place: South Korea | collected 2011-11-01 | reverse complement strand
CAAACACTTAAGTTAACAGGGCCTTTTTTAATGTGATCAGATTCATATGGTCCAAAAACTCGTGTAGTTGATACCCCTCTACCTATCATATCTATATTGTTGTTGTACTATACATTGACAACTAAATGTCTAAAAAATTTACACTAATTCTTCTGCTGGTCAAATTAAATAAAATCATAAATTGATTTTGCATGTGGAATTTCCCACTCTGTATCGAGCTATTATTGAGTCATACAAATTTTCATACCCTATATTATTTTTTTAGAGATAGAAAGAAAATTTGATCCATATGGAGCCTAATTAACAAAATTAATTAAATCGAATCTTAAAACAGAATTGTTTGATTTGTCGGCCAAGGCATTTACTCCTAAAATAAAGTTAGAACACATCATCACATTTAGTGATGCAGTATTTGCTTTTGCGTTAACACTGATGGCTTTGACAGTTGACATCCCGGATCTTGATTTGAATCTATCTGAGCAAGGATTGACCGAAAGACTATATGATATGATACCTCAGCTAGAAAGCTATATTCTAAGTTTCTTTATTATAGCCCTCTTTTGGGTTTCTTATCACCAAGTATTCAATCACGTAAGAAAATCATACATTTCAATTGTTTACCTAAATCTGGTTTTTCTACTACTAATAACTATCCTATCAATATCAACCTCTTTAGTTATTTCATTTGACAATTATCAAATATCATATCTAATTTACTATACTGTAGTAGTAATAACGAGCGCTTTGTTATTACTAATATGGTGGTATGCAATACAGATTGACGCAGTTGGTAATAAGATACACCCATATTTTAAGAAAGGAATGTTAATTCAGCTCGGCATAATTCCAGTCGCGTTTTCATTTGCTATAGCAGTATCATATGTTAACCTGAATGTAGCCCAGTATTTTTGGCTCATCATAATTCCTGTTAATATGTATGTAAGACAAAAATTCAAGCACTAGGTGCCAAAAATATCTAGTTTGAGTCGAATCTTGCAAGATTTTCTTGGTGGTATAATAGACATCTGTCCTTGGAAATATGAGATAACATGCGATCTACGAGGATTATTTAATAACCTGTATTTAAAAAAAGAAAATACCTTAACATTTATCTAAACAGATATGTAACTTGAACGCTGATCGAAACCTCCTGTTCTCCTGGTATAATTGGAGTAGAGAAAGATTCTGAACCAAAGGATCTCTGCATAATTGGCTCGTTAAATGGTATGGGATTGAAGCCCTCTGTAATAACAGATATAGATTTGACGCCTACCAGTGTAGCCCCTACTGCACCTGAAGCGATATCTGCTTTTTGCTTAGCATTAACAATCGCTTGTTCGATTAGTGTATTTCTAACATTTTCTAAAGATTTGTCAGATACTCTAAAATCTACGCCATTAATAGTATTAGCCCCTGCAGATACTGCAGAATCGATCCATAGAGAGATGTTGTTAAAGTTTGAACTCTGAATTGTCAGTATATTTGACACAGTAAAACCCGTTGTATTTATAATATTGCCCGATTCTGAATAATTGTAGTTAGGTTGAATCGTATACTGAGAAGTGCTGATCTCATTTTCCTCAACTCCACTGGCTTTCAAACTTGAGACGATCTTGTTTGCGATTTTTGAGTTCGAAACTAAAGCATCGGTGGCCGAGATATTTGTAGATTGTACACCCATTGAGATTGTTACCAAGTCTGTATCTACTTTATCTGTCGCAGTACCAGAAACATATAATGTATTATTGAGAGAAGCTAAATAAGTTTGATTGGTCTGGTCAAGAACTGTGGCCTGAGCTTTTACTTCGATGAGGTTCATACTCAAAAAATTAAAAGATAAAAACCCCATCCCCAATCCGACTAATAATAGAAACGATATAGTACTAGTTTCATTATTCAAATTTCTTAATTGATTTGACATCATTTGTTAAAACCTACTCCAATATTTAAGATGACCTTTTCTAACCTGGTTAAAGTGAAATTGTATCATTGATATTCATATGGAGATAAGTTGTTAGTTTTGTCAATAGGTAATCAAAGATAAAACATAGCGTAAACTATGTATACACAGAGTAAGGGTTATAAACATGTTATAACATCCATCAATATGCTAAAAGTAGGTGAGAGAAGGCTTGATCAAGAGTCACTCGATCGGAACATGAAATATAAATTAAATTACTATTGTATAAAACTGTGTCTTTTCAACCTCCAAGTCAATTAATTCACGGTGAATATAATGAAGTCTATTACAAATGGATGGCTATTTGATATCTATCACATAAAAGATCGAATGATATTATGGATTAAACAAAAAGAAGGAGATGTAAAAAGATTAGAATATCCTTGGTCGCCTTCGATATATGTTGCCTCGGATTTAAAAAAAGATCTGTTAGCGCTATTAGAGGACAATAGAATTCTTTCATTGATCAAAGGTTATGAATTTGAAGTCAAATTTGAATATCCTTCCTCTATTACCAAAAATGGTAAATATAAGAATGAGGTGTTAAAGCTGACTCTGGCAGATTCACTAAGTATATTGAATTTGGCAAGAAGGATTGAAAAACTTTCTACTCAATTTGGACACTATCGATTATATAATGTGGATATATCACCTGAACAGGCATTTCTATACGAAAAGGAACTATATCCACTCGGACTATATAATATAGAAAGAAACCTAGCGAATTTTGAGGGATCTGAAAGATATCGAATAATTAATGACAAAAATGACGACATTGATTCATTTGAATACGTTATACCAGATCTTAAGTTTTTATCATTTGAACTGATTTCAGAAAAAAAATCAATAGCGAGTGATTTTAGAGATGAGATTCTAAAGATAAAAATTCTAGTTTTTAATAACACTACCATAGTTGAGGAAAAATTTTCTATACGTGAAGAAAACGAGTTGGAAACATTATTAGAATTTGCATACGAGATTAACAAGATTGATCCTGATATAATTCTGACCACAGGAGGAGATCAATTTCTATTTCCACATTTACTATTTAGAGCAAAAGCAAACAAAGTCGAAAATCAATTACTAGTAAATCTAAATAGAGAAACTAATATTGAATATATTTTAAAAAAGAATAAGTTATTTCTACATTCTGTTACTATGAATAATTCCAATTCTTCAATATCCTATATCGCATATGGCAAAGTGTACTTTAAACCTAAGCCCTTCTTCTTATATGGCAGAATTCATATTGATATCAATAACTCATTCATATACAAAGATAATGGCCTAGACGGATTGGCAGAGTTATGCAGAGTATGTAGAATACCTATGCAAATAGCATCAAGATCTACAATAGGTAAATGTCTTAGTAGTCTATATTTTTACAATGCTCAAAAAAGTGATGTTTTAATTCCATGGAAGCCCACGACATCAGAAGTTTTCAAATCGTTCTCTGATTTATTGAAAGCTGACAAAGGCGGATCTATTTTTAAATCAAAGCCAGGAGCATATGATAATGTGGCAGAATTTGATTTTGTTTCGTTATATCCAAATATCATGTTAAAAAAGAATGTATCTTCTGACACTATCAATTGCGACTGTTGTAAATCAGAATCAGAAAATCAGGTTCCAGAATTAAAACATCTTTATCATATATGTAAAAAAAGAGCAGGAATAGTTCCACAGTCATTAAAAACCGTGTTAGACAGACGGTTAGAATACAAATATAGAAAAAAGAACTACAATAACACAAACAATAATCAATCAAACAATCAAATGAAAGTAAGAGATCGATATGACAGCAGGCAAACAGCGTTGAAGTGGATTCTGGTTACTTCTTTTGGATATTTAGGGTTTAGTAATTCAAAGTTTGGACGAATAGATGCACATATAGCGGTGTGTGCATTTGCCAGAGATTTATTATTGACTACATCGAAAATTGCAGAAAGACATGGATTTGAAATAATTCACGGCATTGTAGACTCAATTTGGATTAAAGAAAGAGCAACAACTAAACCTAGAACTTCTGGCTCAAAGGACATGAAGAAAGTAACGAATTCAAAGATAAGGCTAAACAAACTAAAATTAGATATAGAAAAACTAACAAACTTTTCAATTTCATTTGAGGGAGTATACAAGTGGATTGTATTCGATTATTCTAAACCTAACCCCACATTACCTGCCCTAAACAGATATTTTGGAGTATTTCATGATGGAACCATTAAAATGCGAGGAATTGAGATAAGAAGACATGATACTCCTCCGCTTTTTATAAACTTTCAACAAGAGTTAGTAAATGTCATGTCCAATTGTAGAAATATTAATGAAATAATCGTTATATTACCACAATTAGAAGAAATCTATGATAAATATAGAAACCTGTTACTCTCAAGAGAAGTTAACCATACCGATTTAATATTTACAAAGAGAATTTCGAAAAACAGTAATGAATATGCAAATAGAAAAACATTAGAAAATTGCGTATTAAAAAGATTGGCAGATAGAGGAAAGCACTTACATGCAGGAGAACAAATAAAGTATATTATTACTGATTTTTATAACAAGAATTTTTTAGACAGGGCTATTCCAATAGAATTAATTAGGAAAAATTACACTAAATATGATAACAAAAGATATATAGAAATATTAAAGAATACTTACGATTCTATAACTAGAGTATTTTATCAGAGGATTTGATAAATCCGAGAAGAGTGAATACTCTAGAAGCAGGCATGATAGCTAATTATTTATACGTTCCAAATTAAATATTAGTCAAATCCAAAAAAGGATAATCAGAAATCAGAATAAATAAAACCTCAATCCATCTTTATTTCCTTATCTCTTGGCAAGGCATATTCCTTTTTCTTGTTAAGTGATTTCCAATACGCCATTGTTGTAAATAGACTTTGCAGATTCAATATCATCTACTTTTAGAAGTTCTATACTCTTGCGATATTTTCTAGAGTCATAAGAAGCATCTATCTCAACTTGAACATTTGCTGCATTTACCTTAATATCATCTCTCTAAATTCCAGCATTTCAACTACGACTTTTACTTTTTGTTATATGGAAATTGCGGCTACTAAAGGTTCCATATAAGAGACAAAGGTGATATCTTGTCTACTTGTTTTTGAATAGACATTGTTTTTCTTCGAATCAATTTCCCAACAATTTGACATTTCCAAATTCTATTACGTGATGTTTTCCATCTGGGACAATAGTCATAGAATAGCCATACGCTATTGGGCCAAATTCTCTAACTTTTCTTCTTTCTTCTATTTGATATCCTCTTACATGTTATCGAGGGCCTTGGTTTTCATTATTGCAAAATACTTCAAATATGCTATCCATATCTTCGTGAATACTTTCAATTCCAGACAATAAGTTTCCAGTATTAAATATCCTATCAATTCTATTGTTATTATCTTGGGCAAAGATTTTATTAACCCAACCAAACTGTGCTATGTTAATAGCAGGTATGAGAACAGTTTAAACAGGGTGCAAGTCTGCAGATATTTAAGACAGACTAATTGATTTTTTTACGCTTACAAGTATAAAATAGCATCATCGAAAAAAAATATTGGAATATATTTCCGTTATTCAGTACTATTTAATTGGCCTCTGATTTCGCCCTCTGGATTTTGTTCGGTATGGAAGTTTACATAAGTAGTACTATTTTTCATTGCAGATATCAAATCAGCAACTGCTTTACCTTGCAATGGTCCTTCCAAATTGCTTGAACTAATTGTACCATTTTCTGAAACTCCATCCTGAGTATTATTATAATTAAATAAGGTAACTACAACTGGACCGTTTACTCCTTTTTCACCACTGTGTATGTGTCCTTGTGTTACGCCCAAAAGATTAGTAGCGTTCAAGAAATAATCAATAGTTTCGTTAGCAGGTGCGATTGGCACAAAAATAACCTCTGCTGTTGCTTGAGTGTCAACCGGAGGAACTTCTTCTTGGCCCGTCAGATTGGCTGCAAACTCATGATTTGCAAACACCATGGAAAGGTCGTTTATTGAAGACAATGCAAATGCACTTCCTAGTACTAAGCCCATGGCTAAAAATAAGCCTGTAATATTTTTGGTTATCATCCATTTATTGACAATAATCTACTATATAATCACTTTGTCAATTTGGTATCTCTTCAAGTTGACATTAGATGTCTTCAATTTATTGAAAAAAATACAGAGAAAACACAAATAATTGTTTTTATCTTATAACGGCTTTCGATAGATAGGAGCCAGACTAATACAAGAGATTGTTCTCATTCAATAACTGTTTTCCAAAGTATGACAGTGGAGTTTACACGTTAGGATACTATACTCCCATTCTTTTTGTGGGAAATGGATTAGTCCAAAATAAATTGTCAAAATTCAAAATATAACCAAAGACCGAAGATCTGATTTGATCATACAATTTACAATTCTTGTAAGTATTTGGTCTTAATATTGAGATCTGTTATGCCATCTCAAGAATTTTTTGGCTATCGGTAATGCCTGCAGATTCTCATATTAGCATAATATTATGCGGGCAATTAACTTAAGTTATTTCCGTAATAGGAATTACCTACCATTTTCATCAGAACTTTCTTGAAAATACATTTTTAGTGACGACCTTATCTTGGTCATCAATCTTACTTAGTAACAGTCTAGAACTGAAATGAAATTATTAGAACCCTTATCAAAAAGGGTTTAAGAATTTTTAATAGAGAGAGAGATTATTGTATCATCTTAAGTAGATAGGGTTCTATTTGTCTAATCTATTGTCTTACCCTTCCCCGAAGTTCTTAACTAGCTTATTATCTTTTTGTCCAATAACATGTTTGTTGAATCCAAATGAAAGTTAGTTCTATGACAATCAAATTATACTGCCCTAACTTAAGGTTATTCAACTTGAGTTAAAGGATAGAGACCATACAGAGACCATAACAAATGGATTTGAAGTGAATTGTAAAAGACAATACTCAATTAAATATAATCAAAAACCGTTCTTAAAAATTATTCTAATGAGAGAAATATTTGGGGTTGAACCAATTCCCTATAATTTGCATTTTTTTCCAATAACTCTATGTAGACTAATACCAACATTATTTCATCAAAGACATAAACACTAACATGGATCCATCTTACGAAATATTTTTTCAACAAACTGAACAATAAATATTTTTATTGGTATCGAGTAAACTGTTCTCTTAGAGATAGAATAAGACTCTTTAATTTACCAATTTAAATTTAAAAAAATGTCATTTAACTCTGCGATCTCAATGATGTATTTCATCTTTGTTAATAGTATTAATAAATCCTTTAGATCCTCGCCTTCTTACAAAGTAGTCAATTATATGTCAAGATGATACTTATATCTATACGGACTGAAATGATCACAAACTTTGAATCAAAAAAAAATAAAATAAAATAAAATATTTCTATTTCACTTATTGGGTTGTATTACCAGTCATGCCGGTAGAATTGTCCATTGTCATTGTCATGTTACCCATGTCGCCCATTGGCATAGTAGCATTGTCCATTTCCATGGTCATGTTATCTTGTGCTAGAGCTGGGGTAACCATTGCACCAAACATTGATGCTGCTGCAACTATGGTCAAAACTACGAAAAGATTCAACTTGTTCATGCAGTGTTATATTTTATTTACTGGTATATAATACTTAGTTTAGTACGAGTATATTTTTCTGCTAAATTTTTATGCTAATAATACATAGAAAATTATCATTTTGAAAGTTTTCACCATCAAAGGCTAATTTTTTGAATAATACTCAGCATCCTTTGAGATATTGCATAAAAATCTTGATCTTGATGCCTTGAAAACAAAATGCTTTATATCAAATCACATATTTCTCTATAAAAAAGACAACATCCTTTAATGTAATTAAAGATAAATTGGAGGTTCATATTTTCTGGCGAATACCATTGATTTAAATTTCAACAGGATACAAATAGTGATTACAAACTGCACGTCAGAGTTTTCCGAATTTCCAGATACAAGTTTCACAACAAAAATAGATCAACCCACCAGTGTTAGTTGATCCATTAATTTTACAGCCAAAGCATCACTATGCTTACTTATTATTCTCAATCTGAGCTAAGATTGAGATGCCTTAGCGAAGCAGTTTTGATTGTTTTTCTTGTTCTCCTGCTTAAAGGCGCAAATTGACTCATTATACCCATGAGATAATTCTGCCACAGTATTGATCTCATGGATTGCTTTTTTAGTAACGTATTCTCTAATTCTGTTAGAGAAGATAGAATTACTGAGCAGGTATAATTCCGTCAACTACAAAGTGTACTTTTCATATAAATAGTATTTACCCACGTTTACTCCATTGTGTTCCCAAATAGTTGGTTTATGCCAACATAATCAAAGGAAAAATCTTTTTATATTTACAAGAACATTCTTAGCAGATACGCCTAATTTATATTAGGATCGCCGTTTTGAAGATGGATTAGTAATTTGTGTAGCTCCATGTCACCCAGACTATTGCCGAACGTCATTCCACACCGATTGCACTCGTATTCTTTCTGCTTAACAAATTCTTTCTTTCGATGCTTATTGTCGTACGTATTCAAGACTTTTTAATCAAAGATATATACATTAAAATTTATTAACATCAGATCTGAGAATCGTATGTTAATTTCCGAAAGCTATTTAAATTTCATAAATGACTAGGTATCGTTAAAGTGGGTGGGGTATCTCAAAGTAAAGATTTAGAAGTACTTGATAAATACTGTAAAGATTTTTAAAATAAAACTCAACTTCAAGACTGTATTAATGTAAACCCAGGAGGTTATTATAAAGCAATTTGGGCACTGCATCGACCATAGCAAATACAAATGAAAATTTGGCAAAGAAATAATAAAATATTAGAAAGAATTACAGGACTAATTATAGAAAGCCAGAGATTGAATTTAATGGCTTGTATTGATCTTTCTGTCCAAATAGGAAATTTCGTTTTATGCATTCCTCCACCAGTAAAGGCAAATCTCCAAAGATTTGAAATATGATTATCATTCATGCCAGAGACGGTCAGAGTTAATTCCCCATGTCTTAACCAATCAATCGATAAATATCGAGTTGTAGAAAATGAATAAATCAAAGAATCAAATGGATTAATTTATTAACTTCAAATTGAAATCTTCTCGGATTAAATACTATAGAATTTTCTTATTGCTCCAATCGATCAAAATGTTATCGCCCTTAGTCTTCCTCTGGTTTCTGTCGCCATATTCCTGCGGCCCACCTTCATCAATATTTTTTTGTCTCTCTATTTGGTAATCTGGAACAACCTTGTCAGGTTTGTTAATTTTTTCTTTTGACATTCTCCTAATACGTGCAAATTTATAACATACTATTTAAAAATCACATAGTTCCGATAATTTATCGATTTGATAATAATTGAATAGTTTAACGATTAGAAATGGAGTAAATGAAGAGTTATCGAGAAGGATATTTTTACTCCATTTCTATACTCGCGGACTGGATAATGAGCAAATACATTTGTGAAACAAACTATATATAGATAAACCATCTTTGCACATTTGTTTCATAGATGTGGTCAAAACATTAATCATGTAACTAAAGTTGAAGCAATGTCTCATCAAATAATTAATTTAGCCATATTAAGTCTAAACTTAAAATTGAGAGCATCATTTTCAAAAAAATCCATTACTCCTAGCTGTCATTTCTCTTAATAGACAAATCGACCTCATATGAAGTAAAGTCAAAAAGACGTAATTATCTCATTTGAAGATAAAATAAAAACAATTTAGATATTTGTGGTTGGAAAGTTGTGCCTATTCAACAGCACAGTCAATAGGAAGGAATATTAACTAAATTATAGAAAATGGTAAATCCTATCTTCCAACGAATTAAGACAATCAATTAATAAGATAATAACATTGAGACTACTCTTAATAATCAAGGCCAATCAATCATAAACGGAAATTAGAAAATATATGATTAACAAATATATAATAAACGAGTCACAACTACTACCATTATCAGAGTAACACTTATTATATATTATTAGAAGACAGAGAATAGGCCGTTTAATTTTATACCAGATCCAGATTCGTAATGAACCAGGCTTTTTTCTTTTAATTCATCTAAAGTACTATCTATGAAGCTACTGCTATATTTCGATTTAATAGCGTAGACTTTATCGAGTGATTCCTGCTCGTTTTCGCAGTAATTTGTACTATCTATCAGAGTAGTCGCGACCTCCAACCAATTGACATCCTTGTCTTTGAATAACTCCAAAAACCTTTGGGAAAAATCATTATCAAAGGTCCACTCGGTCTTATTTAAGTCAAGAGATGTTGCCTGAAGGTCCATCTTTTCATAATAATAGTTAGCTAGTTCTGGCGAATAGGGACCATTATTATATATGTTATATTCGTATCCAAAGTTGTTTTTCAACGAAGTTTGTGCCAAGTACACATACTTTTGTAGTTTTAATCGATTTACAAGACCGATTTCGTCGTCTCTCAATAAATCGTGTATGGTAATCATCTTGTTCTGGTGAAGAAATTCTATAAAATTTTGTAATTTCACATTCATATGTGTTTGAATAGATACTATACGTGGAACTACTATATTAACAGAATGTTTTAACGTTATCACACAAAAGACATATAGATCCTTTTCAATATTCGATTATTACGATTATGATTATTGAGAAGTAAACCTTTTTCGGTTTTTATAGGTATTCCTCTCGCAAGTGCTCTAAATATAGCTAAAGTTTTCAAGCAAAGTGATTTCACATTACATACCTGTAAAATCCCATCCATAGATAGACATGAATTTATGACTTTGATTTTTCTGTGTTTTACAAGTAAATAGGCTTCTGTAGAATTATTACTATTTGTAGTCATCGTTTCAATTTGATATCGAGATTCACAATTTACAGATGTTCAAGTTAATCAACAAAAAAATTCTATCTTACAAAACGGAAAGTAGTGTACTAGAAACAAATTTTGAGTAAAAATACTTATTGGATCCTCTTAGGTGTTATATCATATTCGAATAGCATCGTTGATTACCCCACAGTATCTGTAAACTGTCTAAGCTGTAGCATCTTGTCTCTCTCAATTTCATAAACCCGACAAAAAGGTGTCTCAAAACTTGAATCTTGTCTTGATTTTCCAATATACGATCCAAATACTAGAACTATACTACCAATTATTAGTAATTCTTTTTTCTCTGCACTATATCCTCTGAAATCTAACAAAATTTTTGGAAAGCATCATCAAATACTGATTTCAATCAAGTATGTTCCTCCATTTGCCGTTCCATCCGTTGTTATCCGCAGAAGGTTTTCAAGGCAGTAATTCACAATTTTTGAGTCTTGCACTTAAACGAATTAAAATGTCTTTGAATAGCTGTTTGTAGTTCTGCCTATGTACTCTACCACACGAGATAGCATTGAGAGCAATTAATATTCTAATTTTCACTTATGTTTGAACTCTGCATTTTTGAAAACATTGATCTCGGGTTGCAATTTGTCATTGATGTCTGCAAGAAAGTAATATATTTAGATGACAGGAGAAATGACATTCAATTCTGTAAATCAAACAATCTTAATTAGTATAACTCAAGTGAGCATCAAGGGATGGTGTTATAAAACAGTGATAACTGGTACGCTTAAGGCAGTTTTATCCTATGGTATCACAATGTAGATAGTATTTCAAAAGAGCATAACCGTGCCTCATGTTCATATATATGTGAAACGACCATTAACTCATTAACATGAATACCGTTCAAAAAAGATACCAAACCTCTCTTGAGTGTATTAGGTTCTCCAACGAAAGAATATTTGAGCCTTTCATTCACGGTATACTTTTCAAGAGGGTTCCAAATTTTGTCCATATCGTCTACAGGTGGCTGTAACAAAGAATGATTTCTTCTAATCATTCCCAATGCCATTTGTTGTACAGAGGTAAATAAACGATTAGCCTCCTTATCTGTATAAGCAGCACATACATTTACAGCAGCCATGACATATGGCTGTTTCAGGTTAGCCGAAGGTTGAAATCTCTCGCGATAAATATTGACAGCTGACTCCAAATAAGCAGGAGCAAAATGACTCGCAAATGCAAAAGGCAATCCCCAATCACCTGCCAGCTGAGCACTAAACATGCTAGAACCTAATAACCAGATTGGTATATCCAATCCCTCTCCCGGATTAGCTCGAACCGTTTTATTGACCTCCTCTGAACCAAAATAACGTATTAATTCCTTTACGCTATTTGGAAAGTCATCTTCAGTTTCTTCTAATTTGCCGCGTCTCAATGCCAAAGCTGTAGATCGATCGGTGCCTGGAGCACGACCTAGACCCAGATCAATTCTACCCGGGTACAGACTTTCGAGGGTTCCAAATTGCTCTGCTATAATCAATGGGCTGTGATTTGGAAGCATAATCCCTCCAGAACCTACCCTAATTTTGGTAGTACCGCCTGCAATAAAACCGATGAGGATTGAGGTTGCGGTACTTGCAACACTCATAATATTATGATGTTCAGCTAACCAATACCGCCCATATCCCCATTTTTCAACATGCTGTGCCAGATCCAAACTATTTCGCATAGATTGAGCCGGGGAGCCATTAGTATTTACCATTACCAAATCAAGTACTGATAATTGGAGCTCGCTTTTTGTTGTAGGATTTTGCAATAACTGATTAATACATCTTCAAAGTATTATGTTTAATTCCACCCGATCAAAATTGCATCATTTAATTAATTTGAGCGACTGGGTTTATCTCAATAAATACCAACCCTTTCAAAATATACATGCTAAATAGGTTGTGAATTTTTTTTAGTAAATTGTATAAAAAATCTTTAAGCGAGTCTCAACTTGCATGAATGTCCTTCCAGTAGACGAGGCTTTTATGAGCTTGGATATGGTCATAGCCATATTACCGAACATCGCCGAATAGATCGCATACTTCGATATATTATTAACTTCTGTTTATTTTACTAAATTTACTGTTTAACTAGTTGACCAGAACTCTTAAGATCCATCGCCTTCGATTTATGAGATTGCAGTTTTTTGCGTTGAATTGCCAATAATTCACACTTGATACACATAACTACATTATCGTATCTAGAGTATTTAAGTATTGTCATACTCTAAAGATGACAAACTAAAATTATTGGTCTCCGAATGTTTTAGAGGTTATTATCTTTAATTTGGATTATGAATATCCTATCTATACTCATCGCCACAATCTCCCACAACCTCCATCAAATCATTTCCCTTTTCACATACGATATCAATGGTGTCAATATCCTCTCTTTCCAAAGAGAACTTAAATACCTGTGAATTACTGTTCCTATGATCAGACAGACCAAGTCTTGTACCAATTAGGACTCCAGCCACAACAGACTTATCTAGGACGTATTTAGTAGCTATATTGGCCATACTTACATGATGTTTTTGCGCAATCTCATGTAGTGTAGACAACATTTCCTGGAACAAAGTCCAATCGCCCCACTTATCAATCATTTTTTTATATTTTCGCAAGCTAAGCGTATCTAACTCATAAATAGATGGCTCGTGTTCTCTTCCAAGAAATCTCTCTGTTAAAAGTCCCCCACAAAGGGTTCCATATGCAAGAATTTTAATATCATGATCCTCACAAAATGGGACCATTTTTGCCTCGGGCCTACGATCTATAATAGAATATTGAATTTGATTAGACAAGATTTGTAGACCCGCATCATCCATCACTTGTAGGCGTTCGGTATCAAAATTTGTTAGACCAACATGTTTAATCTTTCCTTCATCTCGTAGGTCGGATAGATAATTTAATGCATCTATATAATAAGGATTATTATAATCCCACCAATGAAACTGCAAAACATCCAATGATTCTACTCCCATTCTATTTAGCGAACATTGAATATTTTCTCGAACCATAGACTCAGTAATTTTACCCGGATGAGGAACCCATTTTGTGAGAACCTGAACTCTTTGAAGTTCTTCGCTTCCTTTTATCTCAGATAATCTCCGTCTAAAATGACCTATGAAATCCTCTGCAGGTCCATATATGTCTGCCAAATCCCAGCTGGTAAAGCCAGATTCATGATATCTCAACATATCCTCGATCGCTGCTACATGATCTATATATCCATGTCCGCCAGCTACTTGCCACATTCCATTGACCAATCTATGGATTGTCAAATCAGGTGCTAGTTCGTATTGAGAATTATTTTCAGTTGAAATATTATTCATTATCTACGTTTATTCTACAAATGAGCTGACAAATATAAGGATCGTGGAAAAGACTTTTATGAGAACAGAATAATGATAATGGGCTCTACCAATCGCAAATGAATAGAAAATATTGAATATGACCTCTGGTCAAATAATATTTGCTGCGATGTATGTATATAAAAAACATAGAATCTAACACACAACTTTTAATCGTCAAACCAAAAATTACATGGCTAAAAAGTCTCTAGAACCGGTACAATAAACCTGAAGCAGTATAGAAAAAAGAAACCAGACCTCCCACCATAACTTTTCACAGATTGTTGTTCTAGATTCAAAGTATGAAGTGGTAATGTCTTCATAGTTATCGGTAGTTTAGAATCACGACCCTAAAATTATCAAGATCTGAATAATAGCTAACTAAAATATTTTAAAACAGAGATCGAATTAAGGAGTCAAACTATTTATCATATGTAACTTATTTTGACTTGAGGATTGACAAATAACAACAATAACTCTATTAAACTAAAATACTATTATGGTAAGAATCTTGCAATACTTCTCGCAGACAAAATCTGTAGAGCATATCCATCATTCCGGAGGCAACAATTCATTGATACTGTAGACAGGAAAACTCATGATTTGGAACTAAAAGGGCGTATAAGTGCAATAACAGAAGCTCTGCATGAATATCTACCTTTACCGTATGCAGAGGTAGTTAAAATTATGGTTAGTATACTTGGGCCCCCCAATCCACATGAAACGGGGATGTTTAAAGAAGGATATTGGATAATGCCAATCGCTTTTTTTGTAGAAACTCATGGTATAAATGATTTTGAGTTATCAACCGACGCAATCTATCAAATTACCCAACGCAGTACAGGCGAATATGCAGTACGCCCTTTTGTAGTAAAATATCCAAAGGAAATGACATTATTGATGCTGCAGTGGTCCCTTGATAGTAACGTACATGTAAGAAGGTTATCTTCTGAAGGATTGCGACCAAGACTTCCTTGGGCAAAAAAACTAGAACAATTTGTCTCAGACCCAGGACCCATTCTACCCATACTGGAGAATCTCAAAGAGGATGAATCATTATTTGTGAAAAAATCAGTTGCTAATAACATTAACGACATACTAAAGGATAATTATGATATTGGAATAAGATTATTGAAAAGATGGTCTAGATCTCAAAACACCAATACACGATGGATAATAAAACACGCGTTGAGAAATGAATTGAAAAAAGTAAATACAGAAGCAATAAATTTAGTGAAACCAAAAGGAAGAAATCGATACCCCTAGATTCCAGATCTACTATGAAAGAATTACAAACATACCAATACACCAGTAATACCACAAGTTAGACGCGACGGTATTTGAAAAAGGTTGGCTTTAATTATTTCAGAAGAGAGATGTTATTGTCACTAAACAAATTACTAGTTAGTAAAGTAATGGAAAATAAATATATTCATTTATTAGATGATCCCCTTCTGTTTTTTTAGTAAATCCATAGCAAAAGTGGCAAATGCACCAACTGCCCCTGCGACGATAAGAGCTACAGCGTCACCCCAAGTATGCCAATATCCCATAAAAGTTTCACTTAAGGTAAGTGGAGGTAATACTTCTATTGTTAAGTTTGCCTTGGTAGTAATATAATCTATTGTTGGATATTTTTTGGAAATTTGAAATTCTGGATTGGTGTTTCCTGTAACAGTATCATTAAATACAGGCAATTTTGATGATGTAGTTTGTATCAACATCGAAGCTACAAGGGGTATATCATATACGCCTACTGACGATTGCGGTGAAACATGTATCTTGAATAAAGTAGGATGAAATCTTTTCACCGATACATTCAAACCTTCAAAACTGTAGTTCGAACCATTATCAAATGTTATACTAGTTACATTGTTTGAAAGTGATGTTTCAAATTCAGAAAAAACTAACTGTTCCTCCCCTTGTCTTAAAACAATATTCTTTGGTTCAGTCAAAATATTTATTGCAGGTGGGAGAGCCGCGATCCAACTTGTATAATCTCTCACTTCATTTGATTTGGACGATTCAGAAGTATAAAATGACAATCCATAATTACTGGGAGAATGAATCAAATCAAGATCCAAACGTAGGCTAACATAACCAGGACCAAGTGTAGGCCCACCAAAGGAATTAGTATAGTTGATGTTTGAAGCTACAAGTGCGCCGGCGCCAGTCGAGGATAATTGGTAAAGATATTCACTTTAAGTACCATTGACTGATTCAATATAATAATCATAGTTGGCCCATTAAATCCCGGCTTTTTCGGGTAGAGTAACAATTGCAATTAGCATACCATATCTAATGCTCTTGAGAGGTTGGTCATATATGGTACCATTTTCTGCATTAGATTCCAACCATAATGTGGTATTGAGAGTTTCTCCATTGCTAAAATAATTTACCGCCAAAATATCTGCAAAATCAGACATTAGTTGATCTGTCTTGTTACCAGGAGTTTGGATCCAATCAATACCACCTTGATTGTCGAGATATAAATCAGAAATCAAAGATTCATCAAATGCAGGTGACATGGCAAAACCCTGAAACAATAAAGAAGAAGATCCCGATATCAAGATCAATAGCAACGTAATCAATATAACAGGAACATCAAAGTCAAAAATCAATGTAAAAGGGTCTTTTCTTGTTTGCAAATTCTATAGTTTTACTTCCATCTTTAAAATTAAATCTGAACTATTAAAGATTTATCATCCACGCAGGGTCGGTAAACACTTTTATAAGAATTTTTAAAAACAATTGGGCTGAGCCCGAAGTCTATAAGAAATATACTACTCGCATCCCGAGTCCGTGGAATCATAATATATATCGGCCTATCACTAGCACGGG
>LLBY010020099.1_pt3 | contig 17083 bp, 14 predicted proteins | sample 1489401 | NCBI WGS metagenome assembly LLBY01 (sample SAMN04092656, study PRJNA295927) | soil metagenome | biome: Soil prokaryotic community; feature: Bulk soil; isolation source: soil from tomato rhizosphere | host: tomato cultivar Hawaii 7996 | place: South Korea | collected 2011-11-01 | reverse complement strand
CCGGCGCCACGCCCGCCACCACCGAGCTCGTCGAGGAGCGCCTCAGCCTCGCCTTCACCCGCCGCGTCGCCGCGACGGATGTCACCGCCACCGTGCAAGGGGCCGACAGCCCCGGCGGCCCCTGGACCGACCTCGCCCGCAGCACCGCCGGCGCGGCCTTCGTGGTGCTCGCCGAGGGCGCGAGCGTCGCCGAGACCGGCACGGGCGATTTCCGCTCCGTCGAGGTCCGCGACGCCGTCCCCGCCGACGCCGCCCACCCTCGCCGCTTCCTCCTCCTCGTCGTCACCGAGACCGCGCCCTGAGGCCCCACGCACAGGGAAATCCCCGACGCTCTCTTCGGCGGAACCGTTCCGGCGCGCGCCAGTCGGTCCGTGAGTATGAGCCTCACCCGACAATTCACCCACTGCCTGCTTCGGCCCGGCGACGTGCTTCCGTCGCAAAACAACCTGGAGGTGGTCGGCGTGTTCAACCCCGCCGTCGCGGTGGTGGACGGTGAAACCGTCTTGCTGATCCGTGTCGCCGAGGGGCCGATCAAGACGCGCGCCGGCCAGGTGGGCCTGCCTCGCTGGGATCTGGAAAACGGCCGCGTCGTGGTGGACTGGGTGAGCGAGGAGGACGTGTGGCGCGAGGACACGCGAAGCGTGCGTTTCAAGCGCGACGGCACGGTGCGGCTGACCTTCGCCTCGCACCTTTGTCTGGCGCGGAGCGGGAGCGGTCGGACCATCGAACAGGTGGAAACGACGCGCTTCCTGCCGGCCTCCCCCTTGGAGGAATACGGGGTGGAGGATCCGCGCGTCACCCGCATCGGCGACACTTGCCAGATCACCTACGTGGGCGTGTCGCGACACGGGCCGACCACGATGCTCGCCTCCACCCGCGACTTCCGCTCGTTCCAACGCCACGGGGCGATTTTCTGTCCCGACAACAAGGACGTCGTGCTTTTCCCGGAGAAGATAAACGGCCGCTTCGTGGCGCTTCACCGGCCCTCGCTTTCGTCCGCGCTCACGCGGCCGGAGATCTGGCTGGCGAGCTCGCCGGACCTCCTGCACTGGGGCGAACACGTTCATCTGCTCGGCGGCACACAGGACTGGGAACGCGGCCGCATCGGCGCGGGCGCGCCTCCCGTTCGCACGCCGTCCGGGTGGCTGGCACTTTATCACGGCAATGATCGTGGCCACGACGAGACCCGCGTGGGCCGCTACTCCGGGGGGCTCCTGCTGCTGGACCTGGACGACCCGACCCGGATCCGGGGCCGCTCCGGCGCGGTCTTCGTGCCCGAGGCGGACTTTGAACTCGAGGGCTTCGTGCCCGACGTGGTTTTTCCCACCGCGCTGATCGTGCAGGACGACTTGGCCCTGGTCTATTACGGCGCGGCCGACACCGTCACCGCGGTGACGGCGTTTCGCATGCGCGATCTGCTCGCCGCGGTGGGCTGCTGAAATGAAGGAGAACGGACATTCTTGTCCGTTTGGTTTGCCGATATAGAGGGGCTTATCGAACCTCCGAGCCAACGGACAAGAATGTCCGTTCTCCTTGGGCACCCTGTTCAGGCGGCCGCCTCGCCGGGCGACGCGAAGGCGGAGAGCGTCAGCTCGAGGACGCGCATTTCCTGCAACGCGAGCAGAAAGGCGACGGTCGCCTCGGCGCCCTGGTTGAGGTTGACCCGGTCGATGTGCAATGCGTCGAAGCAACCGCCGCCCACCGGATCGTAAAGCGCCTCGCCGAGTTCGTTGCGGCCGAGAAACCACTCGAAGGCCCGTCGCGCCTCCTCGAACCACGCATGGTCGCGGGTCGCGGCGAAGGCTTCGAGGCAGGCTCCCACCGCCGAGCCGGCCTCGATGGGGCGTTGCTCGAAATCCGACGACGCAAGAGTCGCCGAAACCGCGGTCGCTCGGAAGTGGCCGGCCTCCGTGCGCTGGCGGCGCAGCAGCCAGCCAAGGCTGTCGAGCCCGGTCTCCATCATCTCGCCGTGCGGGTCTTCGCGCCCGCACGCGATCAAGGCATGGCAGAGCGACGCGTTGTGCCGGCCGAGCTCCGGCGCGAACCAGCGCCATTCGGGGTTTTGGTGCCGCCGAAACAGCTCCATGAGCCGGCCGGCCAGGTCCGCCTGCGTCTGCTCCGCGTTTCGGTCGCCGCCCATGCGCCGCAGGTATTCCCGGATGCCGAGCAGACCCGCGGCCCAGGCCGAGGGTTCGGTCGTGCGCGTGAGCGCAGGCATGGCGCGCTCGAGCAGTTGCGACGCCCAGCGTTGCCAGCCCGACGTGGTGGAGCGGCCCACGCAGGTGCCCAGCGCCCAGACGGCCGCGCCCAGGGCCTCGTCGCCGCCCGGATCCTCGGGCGACCACTGGCGTTGAAACGAGAGCCGTTCGCGGAAACCTCCGGTCTCCCGGATAAACGCATGGTCGAGCAGGGAGGCGTAGGTCGCGGCCAGCGGGCGCGCATTCGCGCCCTCGCCGGTTTCCTCCAGGAGAACGGCCAGCCGCAGCGCGCGGGCGTTGTCGGCGGTGTGGTAGCCTTCGGAAAAGTCGGCCACGCAATGCGTGGCGTTGTGCAGGAGTCCCGTGCCGTCGGTGAGGTTCCGCAGATGGTCGAGGCGCAGTCCCGGCAAACGATAGGGCTCCTCGGCGAGCGTCTTCAGGACGCGGCGTTTTCCGGCGGGGGCCAGCCGGGCCTTCTGATAGGACGCCATGAACTGGTGGGCGACCTTGCTCCAGACCATTTCCCGCCCGAGCAGGTAGGCCTGTTTGCGCATCGCGCCGCGGCGGACATCGTCCCGCAGGAGGTCGGTGAGCTCGCGGGCGAGCGCCGCGCTGTCGCCAAAGGGCACCAGCACGCCGCGTCCGTCGGCCAGCAGTTCCTCCGCATGCCAGTAGGGGGTCGAGACGACCGCCTTGCCGCAGCCAAACGCATACGAAAGCGTGCCCGAGACGACCTGCTCCCTGGCGAGATAGGGCGTCACATAGACATCCGTGGCGCCGAGAAATTCCTTCAGCTCCTTGAGGCTGACGAAGCGGTTGTAGAACACCACGTGCCGGCGCAGCCCGAGGTCGTTGACCATGCGCTCGAGCTTCAGCCGGTAGCGCTCGCCTTCCCGGCGGAGCACTCCGGGGTGTGTCGCGCCGAGCACGATATAGACGACGTCCGGCACCGCGCGCACGACCTCCGCCAGCGCCTTGATCATATGCTCGATGCCCTTCATCGGATTGACCAGGCCGAAGGTGAGCAGGAGCTTCCGCCCCTCGATGCCGAACTGGTCCTTGAAGAAGTTCGGATCGACAAAGGGCATGTCGGGAATCCCGTGGGGGATCACGTCGATGCGCTCCGGCGGAGCCCCGTAAACCGTCTCCAGCATGTGGCGCCCGCGCCGGGTCATCACGATCAGCCGGGCCGAGCGGCGGACGATCTCCTCCATCACGCGGCGGTAGGCGCGCTCGGGTTGCTCGAGGACGGTGTGCAGGTGCGAGACGATCGGAATGCGCAGCTCGCGCATCAGGGTCAGCACGTGGGCTCCCGCCTTGCCGCCGTAGATGCCAAACTCGTGCTGGAGCGCGACCACCTCCGCGTCGCTGAAGTTGATGAAGTCGGCCGCCCGCTGGTAGGACTTGATGTCCTGCTCGATGATCTCGAAACGGACCTCCGGCGGATACGCGTAGCCCTCGGCGATGTCGGTCACCGGGATGACCGGAAAATCGATCTCGGGAAATTCTCCGAGCAGCGCCTGTCGCACGTCGTGGGAAAAGGTCGCGATGCCGCATTGGCGCGGGGGGTAGTCGCCGACGAGGGCGATGCGACCCGAGTGGGGAGAAGGCGTCATAAAGGGGCGACCGGGTGCTTTTTCAACTCGTCCAAAAGCTCCGCCAGGGGCACATGCGCGAAGCTCGTGCACTGGTCGCTCATCGCGTAGGGGATGATCAGGTTGCCCGCGTGCACGAGGCCTCCGCAGCTGTAAACGACGTTGGGCACATAGCCCTCGCGCTCCTCGTTCTCCGCCGTCAGCAGCGGTTCGCGCAGCCGTCCGATCACGCGCGACGGATCGTCGCGGTCGAGGAGCACCGCGCCCAGCACGTAACGACGCATCGGGCCGACCCCGTGGGTCAGCAACACCCAGCCCGCCTCGGTCTCGATCGGCGAGCCGCAGTTGCCCAGCTGCACGAATTCCCACGGCTCGGTCGGGCGGAGCAGCAACCGTTTCTCGTGCCAGAAGTGCAGCATTTTCGAGAACATGATGAACACGTTCTCGCCGTCCTGCCGCGAGATCATCGCATAGCATCCGTTGATCTTTCGCGGAAACAGCGCCATGCCCTTGTTGATGATCGCCGGCCCGTTCAGCGTGCTGATGCGAAAGTCGATAAAGTCCCGCGTCTCGACCATCTGGGGCAACACGATCTGCCCGTCGTAGGCGGAGTAGGTCGCGTAGTAGATGACGCCGCCGCCCTCCTCCTGAAAAGCGACGAAACGGGCGTCCTCGATGCCGCGGCACTCCGCCGGCGTGTTGGGGAAAATCACGCGCTCGGACAAGCGCGAGCCGGGATCGAAGCGCAGTTCGTAATTGGAGCGCGCCAGCGCGACCATGCCGCTAGCGATGTGCGTCCGCTGCTCGGCGTCCGCGTGCCGGCTCCGGTGCAGGCTGTCGCTCACGCACCGCTGCAACTCGGCGAGGGTGAAGTCCTCCTCCAGCTGGGAAAGCACGCCGTCGGAAAAATCGCTGCGCAGGCCGAGCTCCCCGAGTTTCCGCTCAAACAGACGCTTCTCGAAAGCGGTGTTCGGGGAGGGGGTCGCGGCGGTGACGAAACGCGTCGGGGTGTTCACCGTCACGCGTCCCTCGCCATCCACCTCGATGGTGCGAAACACGATCGAGGAAAGGTGGCCCTCGCCGGTGGCGCGCAAGCTGAGCACGAGCTTAAGGCTGCCTTCGGGCGTGCCCGACTGGTCGGGATGCGGAACGATGGAGGGATTGAACAACGCGGCCGCCTCCAGCGAATACTCCTGCGTCAGGTAGGCTCCGATGAGCAGCTTTTGGCTCTCGTTGACCGGCTGGTCGCTGATCAGTTCGTCGCGGACCTCGTCGAAGCGCTGGAGCAGAAACTCCCGCAGCCTTTGGTGCCTCTGCACGAAGGCATCCATCACCAGCCGCGCCTCCCGCTGGGCGGTTTCGGGATCGAGCGTCATCACGCGGGCGATGACCCGGATCAAACGTTCCCGCCCCGGCAGTTCGAAGGGACGAAAAAACACCCGCGCGCTGTCGGGGCGCAGCACCGGACCGGTTCGTCTGACATGGAGGGCGGCCATGGCGGGTCAGGGGGCTGAGAGGGACCGGGAGCCTCGCGGACGCTCCGTTGATAATGAAGAGGTGGATATTCCGGCGGAGGTCTCACGCACTTTGGCTCTGGTTCCCATAACTGGAAAGTTTACCGCTCCCCCATCGGATCGGATATAGGGAAAACCCAAAGCGCCGCGCCCCGGCCCAAGCCCGTGGCGACAAGGGGGCAAACAAGGGCAGGTGGATACCGCCCTGTCTGGTGTAGCCGGAATCGCCGACCCCGGTGCCTTAAACCACCGAGCGCACCGAACGCACGGAGTAAAAAAGCACCACCACTCCCCCGCTCTCCGTTCCCGGTCTGATTCCGTGCATTCCGTGCACTCCGTGGTTAAAACTGCCGTTTCCGGTCGAATGCCCTTGGTTGAACCACTAATGCCGCGGCTCAATGAGCGCGACCGGGAGAATGCTTTCGCATAGCGAAATACCCTGTTCGACACCACGGCCAATGGCCTCTGTTAAGCGCGGAACAGCCCGGATAATATCCGCCAGACAGCGGCCATTCCAACCACAGAGGCCATTGGCCGAAAAATCGACCTCCCCGCCGACCGAGTCGGCTGCTGAAGTCCAAGCGGCGGTCATTGACTCGCCGCATTAGTGGTTCTCCCCGGCTTTACCTACATAGCCGCCGTCCTCGTCCGCCCGTCCGCCTTTCGTGTATTTCGTGCCTTTCGTGGTTACCCCGGCCGAACCTCCCTCATGAATTTTCCACATGCCAAGGCCAAAACCTTGCATTCCCACTAACATCCTGCTCTTAAACGCTTACATATGACGCGTCCGCCGCCACCCCGGCTTCCCGGCCAAACGCTCTCACGCCCGCAGCCACTCCCGTCCCCATGTCCCCCGTCCTCAGCGAATTAAGCATAGTGATTTTTTGGCTAAAGCATATCGAAGCTTTCAGAGTATCGGTGGATGCATTTTCATATACGGCCATTCACTAGCAGAGAATGACGAGCATTTTCTGAAGGTTCTCGAACGAGGCAAGATTGAGCATATATTCATAGGGATATATGGAGATCCCGCCAAGCCGGAAACTAAGGCCATTATCAAGCGAGGAAAGAAAATGGAGGCGGCGAGAACCAGTAGACATAAGCTTCAGGTTACATTTTACGACGCAAAGACTGCAAAAGTCTGGGGGAAATAAAATAAGCCCAACAAGAAGCTCAAATGAGGCCGCCAAGATTTGGTGCCCCCCCTTTTTTTTCCCCTCCCCCTTTCGTGTATTTCGTGCCTTTCGTGATTACCCCATCCAAGCCCGAATTCATAAATCCGCCACCTACCACCGGCAAAGCCTTGCACCCCAGAAAACCCTGCGCATAAACGCTTACGCATGGCCGCGTCCAACGATCCCCCCCCTCCCCTCGGCACGCGTTCACGCCCCTGTCCTCCCCCACCTCCGTATCGCCCCGTCCCTAGCGATGGGACTTTTTTTTGCCCAAACACCGCCCCTCACCCTTCGTTTTAAACGCGCCGGAATCAATAACCCCCATGAAACGCACGATCCTCATCACCCTATCCCTGCTTCTTACCCAAGCATTGTCCGCCGCAGACCTCTCCTTCTCATTCGAGGGCAACCCCGAACAGCGAGCGCGCCTGGCCCCGCTTCAAGGCCAGCGCTCCGTCCCGAACTGGGTGCTTACAAACTGGGTGAATTCCCCGGAATTATCCTTGGATAAGCTAAAGGGGAAAATCGTGGTCCTGGATTTCTGGGCGACCTGGTGCGGCCCCTGCATCGCAAGCATAGAACATAACAATGAAATACACCGGCGCTTCAAAGACGACGTGGTATTCATCGGGATATGCCACTTTCGGGGCTCCGAAAGCATGGCGGACGTGATCGAAAAGAAAAAAATCGAATACCCGGTGGCCATCGACACCGACAACCTCACCTCGACAGCCTACAAGGTGAACGGTTACCCGGATTACTACATCTTTGATCGGGAGGGCGTGCTGGTCGTCGCCGATTGCGCCAATAGCAAAGTGACCGAGGTCCTGGAAAAGCTCCTGAAAAAATAGACCCAAGCCCATGAAAACGCCCCCGCTCCGCGCATGGCTGCTCTGCGCCTTGGCCATCGCCACCATCCCCCATCACTCCTTCGCGGCGGAAGCGCCCAAAGGGGCTCCCGTCCTATACGACGAATCAGCGGACGCCGCCGCACAAATAGCCGAGGCCCTGGCCACCGCCAAAAAGGAAAACAAACGCGTATTATTACAATTCGGCGCAAACTGGTGCGGATGGTGCCACAGGCTGCACAAGCTGTTCCAAACCAACAAGGCCATCGCGGCCAAACTAAAAGCCGACTACCTGGTCGTTTTGATCGACGTAAACAAAGGGCACAACAAAGCCATCGATTCAAAATACAGCCATCCCACCGCGTTCGGACTCCCGGTTATTGTGATCCTTGATGCCGACGGCAAGCAACTCACCACCAAGGACACCGCCACCTTGGAGGATGGAAACGCGCACAGCCCGGAAAAGGTGCTGAGCTTTCTATCCGAATGGTCGGCCCCGAAACAACCCTGACCACCCCGCCGCCCCGTGCTCAACGCGCGGAGCATTCGAAACAAGCCCCACGGCAACAACATGCTGCCACGCCGGTTACCCCTCATGGCTCTTCTGGCCCTCGCGCTCGCCGGCTGCCAAACCGTCGGCCGGCACGAGCACATCCACGATTGCCCGCCGCCGGAAAAGAGCGCGGAGGTCGCGCGCATCGAGGCCTACACCTTCGCCGGGCTTATGATCCTTGGCGCCCTCTTCTATCTCTTCTCGGACTCGCCGGCGGAAGAGCCTGACGACAAACCCGCCCAAACCACGCCCGCCGATGCCGTGGTCACGAGCAGTCGCGACGGGCACGAACTCTCCGGCGAAACCCGAGACCGCATCCTAAACGATCATACAACGACCACCGTCCGGTAAACCCTCGGCGGCTGGTGGCGGCGGCCATATCACGCTCAAAAGCACCCCTCCCAAAGATGAAATCGCCCCTCCCCCTTCTCGCCCTGCCGGGGCTTTCAGGCATCGCCTGCGCGGCGGTGTTTACAAACAACATCGTATTAAGTCCCGGCCCCCACGAGCCCGGGCTGGAGAGCGACTACGCCCTGACGATCTACCAAGATCCGCTGGCGACCGACCCGACGACTATATTCTTTAACTACCGCGACTCGCAGCTGCTCTTCGTCAATGGAAACATCGACGAGGGCTCCGATTGGTATCTTGCCTCGCAAGGCGATCTTTTCTCGGCTTCCACCATCGCGAACGGCGACTTCATCCTCTTTACAAGATCCGACATCAACGGATTTGCCACCAACCCGATAGACGTCCCGGTCGGCACCCTGTTCCTCGGCGTCAACACGGGATCCATATCGGAGGACCCGGCTCCCTATCGCGGAACCCTCGGATGGGTCGCGCTGGAGGCCAACGGCTCCACCCTCGGCCTGATTTCCAGTGCCGTCACTTACGACGCCCCCGGCATCATCGTGGGCACCTTGACCACCATCCCGGAGCCGGCGGCCACGACCCTCTTGGGCGTACTCCTCTGCCTGCCCGCCTTGTGCTTGAGGCGGCAAAGAAGACCGAGCCGGGCTTTGCCAACGACGCCCGCACCCGCCAAGCAGTTATACCAATCGCCCCAAGGATTCGGGCTTTAACGCCAAGACGCCAAGCAAGACGCAAAGATCGCAAAGCAATCTATCCAACGCCCTCGTATCCTTTGCGTCCCTTGGCGTTCTTTGCGTCAAAACAATACAAACCCTGTTTTTATCACACCATTCCGCGTGATGCGCGGGCATATTTTCAGATTCGTTCCCAAACACCCCAAAATCCCAAACATGAAAGCCCTCGTCCTCCTCGCCTGCCTTTGCCTCGGCGCCCTGCCCCACGCCACCTTGTCGGCCAATCCCTCGTCGTCGCAAAGCGCCGTCGTCCAGAACACCCCGGTGCGGCTCTCCATCACCAACAACTTGGTGAAAGACCTCCCCCTCGCGCTCACCGCGACCACGGTGGACAACGACCTGCGCTTCACTTTCGGCCCCAAGGCCGACGGCCAATACTGCACCCTTGAGCTTACTATCCTGCGACTGAAGGACGGCGCCGCCAAAATCACCGCCACCTTCATGGAGGAGACTCAGATCATCCAAGCCGACGGCAACCGGATGACTCGCAACGTCGGCTTCGGCAACCTCTCCACCATCCTGTCCCCCGGAGACGAGGAGACCCTGTTCTCCCTCGGTGAAAAGAAGTTCACCGTAAAACTCCTGAAAGCTAAAAACTAAGCCGGCGAAGCAACCGATCCTCGAATCCATATGGCAGACGAAACATCCGAATCCGGCTCGCCCATCCATCGGCACAAGCCACGCGAGACCCAATGGGTGCCGCCCAATATGGAAGACAGCTGCATCGAGGCGATCTCCGACCATATAGAGCGCCACATCGGGCCCATCACGATGGTGTGGCATGAGATAGTATCCGATTTGGTGCACATCGACGTGCATCAGATCGCGCCGACCGAGGATCGCCCCTTTTGGACCCTGGTCACGAGCGGCATGAGCGATCTGCCCATGCATGCCCCGGATAAAATGGCCGACTGGCGCCACGCCGAAGTGATGATATGCCTGCCCAAGGAATGGAAAATGTCGGAGACGGATTTTAAGGACGAACAACACTATTGGCCCGTTCGTTGGCTCAAAATCCTCGCTCGTTTCCCGCACGAATACAAAACGTGGCTATCTTGGGGCCATACCATTCCCAATGGCGATCCGGCATCGAGCATCCACCCGACCATGCCCTTTGACTGCGTGATGTTGCTTCGGCCCAAGACCGTATCGACCGAGTTTTGGACGCTGCCCGTGCGGGAGGATAAAATAATCCAGTTTTTCGCCGTGTTTCCCCTGTTTCCGGGTGAAACCGCGTTGAAACTAAAGAAGGGGGCCGAACGCCTCGACGACCTCTTCGAGAAAAACAAAATCTCCGAGATCGTAAATCCACGGAGAAAGGACATCTCCCAGAATCCGTGGTGGATGCCTTGGAAATAATCCGCCGCCCTCCCTCCCTCGTCCCACCACCATGTCCCTCACGGATGATCTCCAGCGCCTGGCCGAACTTCGCTCGTCCGGCGTACTCACCGAGGCGGAATTTAAGCAGGCGAAGGCGAAGCTGCTAGAGGATGACGCGCCCGCGCGCCCCGCGCCGCGCGCCCACCATCCGGACGAGGATACGCACGACCAGTCGCTCGGTCGCGCCGCGAATCGCTACGTCTCCTTTCAGATGGTCATGACGGTAGTCGGCATCCTGATCTTTCTCCTCGTGCTCGCTCCCCGCATGTGCGGCGGTCACCCGGGCATGTTTCGCTAGGGTAGTGTCGCGTGAATAACGTCACGGAAGACAGAGCACCTAACGGATCATGAGGGAGAACGGACATTTTCGTCCGTTTGCTGATATACATGGGTTTATCGAACCGTTGAACCAACGGGACACAACCAACGGACAAGAATGTCCGTTCTCCTTGGGGGCCCCTGTTTATCTGCATCCTTATTTGTACGACAGAATACTGGAGTCACGGCGCCACGTCCGGGACGGGCGCGACGGGCGCGCCGAGTTCCTGCATCAATTGCTCGCGGTAGGCGGGTTGGAGGCCGGAGAGGGAGACGGCGTAGGCGCGGGCGGCGACGGGATCGCGCCGGGCCCACTGCTGGACGATGTCGATCAAGGCGATCGAGCGCTGCTCGGGGTCCACCACGCTGTGGGCCCAGCCGAGGGCGGTCTCGATCTGGTGCTCCACCAGGAAGGGGCTCGTGGCGAGCCGCGCGGCGCCGGTGTCGAGCTCGGGCGCCGACTCCTGCGCGTCGAGCCAGGCGGAGGCGCCGACCGGATCGTTCGCCACCCAGTTTTGCAGGGCCTGGTCGTAGGCCGTGCTCCGCACCGCGCCGGGCGGAAGAGTCTCGGCGTATTTCAGGAAGGCCGCGGGGTCGTCGGCGCTCCAGCCAAGGATGAGGCCGTGCAGCCCCTCGTTGCGCGCGGCCGGGTCGGTGAAGGCCGCGAGGGCGGCGGCGGCCTCCTCCGGCCTGTATTGAGACCACGAATACAGGGCGGCGCCGATCCAGTGGTCGCGGTTGGGGCCGCGCTCGGCGGCGGCGAAGTCCAGGGCGGCGGGGAAATCGGCCTCGCGGGCGAGCGCGACGATGAGCATGCGGCCGTAGTCGGCGGCCTGGGCCGGATCCGAGGTTTCGCACAGGGCGCGGACGGCCCGGAGGGTCTCGTCGCGCAGGGGCAGCCCGGCGGCGATGACGGCCTGGACGGCCTCGCGGCGGTTGGTCTCGAACAGGTTCTCCGCCGCCCACGCGAGCGAGGACTCCGGGTCGTGGCCGGCCCAGCCTTCGAGGGAGGCGACGACGAGGGCCTGCCGCACGCGAAAATTCGTCTCCCCGCCGGCGAGGACGAGCGCGGCGGCGGGATCGGTGGCGGCGAGCTCGCGGAGGCAGTCGGCGAGGGCGCGCTCGCGAGCGGCGCTGGGGGGCAACCCCCGGAGCCCGGCCCAGCGCGCGCGCGGATCGACCGGAGCCGGCGCGGCGGGCGCGGACTCGGACGGCGAGGCGGCGGGGACGGAAAAAGCGGACGCCCCCGCCACGGCGGGAGGCGCGGCGGGGACGCCGGGGGACCGGGTGGCGAAGGGATCGAGGCGGCCGGCGAGGTAGCCGACGGCAAGGAGGACGACGGCGCCCGTCAGGGCGCGAACGCGGGGGGTGGAAAAAGTCGGCATGGTCGGCGGCCTCCGGTTCAGAGCGCGGGGCGGCGGCGCACGAAATCCGTCGGCGGCGTCGCGTGGTTCGCGGGTTCGGCCGCGGGTTCGGGTTGCGCGGAATTCCCGGCGATAAACTCGCGGTCACGCCTGGCGTTTTCCTCGCGCCGGGCGATCTCGCGGGGGCTCCAGCGCAGGTCGGCGTTTTTCTTCATCCCGCCGGCAAAGCGGTCCCAAAACTCGCCGATGTGGAGGAACTCCCGCTTGGCGATGATCTCGTCCTTCACCTCCTCGAAGCTTTTCCGCCGCTCTTCGCGCAGGCCGGTGAGGAGGATGATTTCGTAGCCGTCGAGCGTCCGGACGATCCCGGTCATGTCGCCGACTTTCTCCAGGGCGAAGGCGGCGTCGCCGAAGGGATCGTTGCCGGGGGCGGTGACAAAGCCGCGCGGCGACCAGCCGCGATCGCCGCCCCTGGCCCGGGTGATCGCGTCCTCGCAGTGAGCGCGGGCGAGGCTCGCGAAATCCTCCCCGGCCCGGAGCCGGGCGAGCACCTCGCCGGCCCGGGCGCGAGCGCGGGCGTGGCGCTCGGCGTCGTGCTCGGAGGTGGCGACGAAAAGGATGCGGCTGACGCGCCGTTCGTGCTGCTGGTGAAACTCGTCCGGGCGGGCCAGATAGACCGCCCGCGCCTCCTGTTCGGTGAAGCGGCGGCGCTCGGGGGCGTGTTTTTCGTGGAGGCGGCGCACGGCGAGATTGTTCCATCGGATGCGGGTGCGGACGCCGGCCATGGTCTTGCCTTGCTCGGCGATCTCGGCCTCGGCTTCCGCGCGGGTCTGCCCGCGCTCGCGGAGCTTTTCCTCGAAGGCCGCGTCAACGTCGGCCTCGGTGATCTCGATCCCGTCGGCGGCGAGGCGCTCGGCGGCGAGGCGGCGAACGATCAGGACGTTGAGGACCTCGTCCCGAAAAAAGTCGCGGGTGGCCGTCCGCGAGGACTCGTCGTAGATGAGGCCCTTTTGCAGGCTCTCGGCCGCGTAGATGCCGATGCGTTCATCGACCTCGGCGAGTACCTCGCGTTCGGTGACGGGGACGCCGTTGACCGTCACGACGACATGATCGAGGTCGGGCACGGGCTCGTCCGTGGTCGCGGTCGCGACCGCAGGCGAAGGCGGGGGAGGAAGGGAGGGCGGCGGCGCTTCCGGCGCCGCGCTCGGCGGCGGGGTGGCCGGGGCCGGGGTCCGGCAGGGGATGAGGAAGATCGTCGAGGCGGCGAGCAACGTCGATGCCAAGCGTGGGGCAAACGTGAACATGGGGCGGGGTAAAATAGAAAGGAGAGGCGCGGGCGCCGTGGTCTGCGCACCGGGGGGAAAAGCGGTCGCCGGGGGTGGCGACGACCGCTTGAGAAGCCTGCGGACTCAGCCGAGGAGCGAGGCGCGCGGCCTCACCACTGGCTGACGTTCTTGCAGGTATATTGGGCCCAGGTCGGACCGGGCGAACCGGACGAGCCTTCCATTTGCAAGTTCCGGATAATCCAGAAATTCTTGTTACGGAAGTTGGTCCCGGTGTGCTGCGCCTTCTGGACGTTGTTTATCATGACGGACACACGCACGTCGTTGCTCGTGCCGATGATCCAGCAGTGCGCCTTGAACACCGCGTTGGTATTGTTGGTGAGGGTCTCCTCCCACCCGCCATCGTAGGTGTTTTGCCAGCAGGTGCCGCTGCCCTTCCATTCGGCGATGTCGATCTCGCCGGTCCAGGCGCCTTCGGTCGTCATCCAGAAGGCGGGCCAGACACCACGCACAGGGTGGTGGTGGATGCAGGTGGCCTGCGCGCCCATGGTGGTATCACCACCCCAAACCTTGGTTTTGACCGTACTGTAGGAGCCGCCGGAGTTGTATTTCTTGCCATTGCTGCCGGGCTGCTCGGCCCACATGACGTCGCCGCCATGGGTCATATAGACGTTGCCATTATGGGTGCGGCCCCAGGGGTAGCCGACATTCCAGGCGGCGTGGGCTTGGGCGAGACCGAGGAGCCCGAAAGCAAGGGCGCCCAGGAGGGTTTTGGTTATCTTATACATGTGGGGTTGGTTCCGCCTTGGATTTTGGGGTGATGGCCAGGTACCGGCCCGAGGCGGGGCGACCCGGGCTGACCAGATGACGCAGCGGGGTTGCGACGCCATCGAACAGGTCAACTAATACCCAGTATTAACACAGCAAGATCTGGCGTAGTTTAGCGTAAATCAGGCTAAGTGATTTCCTGCCCATTATCGGCGTCTATTTCGGCGGAGGCAGGCTTTGCAGGGCGGCGGTTTTCAAGGCGCTTTCGGGCCACTGGCGCAGGCGGTCTTGCACGTGGGCGGGGTCGTGCTGGGCCCAGCGCTGGAGGACGGAGACCAGCACGTCGTCCCGGGCGCGGCCGGGCGAGAGGTCGTCCTCGGCCATGATGAAGGCGGTGGCGGGATCCTGCTCGGCGACGGCGAGGATGAGGCCGGAGAGGAGATCGGCGCGCAGGGTGTCGTCGGTGGCGTCCCAGACCCATTGGGCGGCGGCGAAGGCGTCTCGCGCGGCCCATTCCGCGACGGCGCGGCGCAGCACCTGGTCGCGGGCGGGCGAGGCGGCGACACCGAGCGCGGCGTGCAGGGCCTCGAGCGGACGCGTGCGCACGAGCTCGCCGGCGATGGCGAGCAGGAGGGCCGGGCGCAGGGTGGCGTCGGTCTCGGCGCGGGCCCAGGCGAGGGCGGCGTCGGCGTCGATCTCGGCCCAGGCCAGGGCGATTTGCTCGAGCCACGGCCAACGGTCGCCGGGCACGGGGCGGGCGGCGAGCCAGCGGGCGGCGGCGACCGGATCGCGTTCGGCCAGAAGGCGCAGCGCCTCGGGCGTGGCGGGCTCGGCGGAGGGGGCGCCGGCGGCGGGTGGGGCGGCGGAGGGAAAATCCGAGGCGATGAACGCGGGCGCGGGGGCCGTGCGCGCGGGGAGCGGCGACATGGCCGCGGCTCGGGCGGGGGCGCGCGGGGGCGCGCGAAAGAAAAACCAGGCCGCCCCGGGTGCGAACACCAGGGCGGCGAGGAGGAGCAGAAGCGACGGGCGACACCGGAGGCGTCGCCCGTCGCGAACGGTGCGCTGAGGCGCGGGGGGCACGAACGGGACGGGTTTAATAATAACCGCGCTCAGGGCGTGGCGGTGACGTTGTCGGCGGTCAGGGTGGCGAGGGTGCCGTCGGTGCGCGCGGTGATGGCGAGGCCGATGTAGATGTTGGAGCCCATCGCGATGGTCTGGCTGCCGACGGTGGTCCAGCTGCTGCCGTTGGCGGAATGCGCCGCGGTGATCGTGTTGCCGGAGCGGGTCAGGCGGACCCAGCGCGGCGCGCCCAGGCCGCCGGTGTCGGTGGTCGAGCTGGAGCCGCCGGTGGAGGTGCGGCGAATGAACTGGAGCGTGCCGTTGGGGGTGGCGGCGAGGAAGGCGTGGCGGGAGTTGGCCGCGAGGGATTCGCGGATCATGACGCCGCCCTTGGACCAGGTGTTGGAGGCGGAGACGCCGCTCACGCGGGCGGTGATGCTGCAATCGCCGCTGGCGGGAATGTAGGCGTAGCGGAACTCGTCGGCCGTGCCCCAGATGTTCTCGCCGGAGCCGACGACGGTAAAGGTGCCCGACGTGTGGCTGGCGCTGCCGGAGGCGCCGACGGCGCCGATGTCGCCGGAGGCCCACGGGCTGGGGAGCGCGGTGCCGACGCCGGCGAGATCGGCGATCTGCGCGGCGGACAGGGCGGAGGCCTGGACGAGCACGTCGTCGAGGCGACCGGCGAAGAGCGGGTCGGCGGTGAACTGGCTCTTGCCGAGGTAATTGTATTTCGCCTTCAGATCGACGGGGTTGATCGTGACGCCGGTGTTGGTGGCGACGGCGGCGCCGTTGACGTAGAGCGTGCCGGTGTTGCCGGAGAGCGTGACGGCGACGTGCGTCCAGGTGTTGGTGGCGAACATGGAGGCGTTGATCTGTTGCTCGGACCCGCCGTTCTTGATGGCGAAGCGCAGCTGGCTGCCCGCGGCGTTGGGGCTCAGGAACAGGTAGCGGTCGGTGCCGTCGCCAAAGTCGAAGATGCGCTGCCAGTTGCCGCCGCCGGTCCAGTAAACCCAGGCGGCAAAGGTGAAGTCCGCGCCGCTGGCGAGGCGGGGCGAAACCTGGACGTAGTCGTTGGCGCCGTCGAGGTTGATGGCCTGGCCGGACTGGCCGGCGGTGAACTGGCGGGCGCCGGCGCGGAGGCCGTGGTGGCCGTTGCCGGAGCTGTCGAGCGCGTCGCCGTCGAAAGCGAAAAGCGCGGAGGCGGTGGCGCCGGAATCGGGCACTTCCTGGCGATGGGAGATGGGCGCGACCTTGTCGCGGAAGGTGGTGCCGGCGGCGGTGAGGGAGCCGTCGTCCCAGGAGACGCGACGCACGTCCTCGACCCAGTTGTAGATGGCGTGGCGTTCGACGAAGTAGGCGTTGTCGAGCATGTTCAACATGGCGGCGACGGTGGCCTGTTGTTGCGCGTAGGTGGGGTCGGCGCAGGAGGTCCAGTTGGCGCCGTTGTTCCACTCGGTTATCCAGATGGGTTTGCGGTGGGTGTCATAGACGCCCTTGAGGAAGTTGTAGAACTGGTTGGCGGCGCCGGCGGGGTCGGCGGCGTTGCCGAAACAGCGGTAGTAGTGCACGGCGACGAAATCGACGCGTTTGTCCTCGGCGGCGGTCTGGGTCATGAAGGAGTTGAGCCAACCGAGGCCGCCGTCGGTGGGCGCGGGCGAGCCGACGCGCAGGCCGGTGGCGAGCAGGTCGGGCCAGGACCAGACGGCGTCGCCGACGGCGATGTTGGACTGGTCGGCGGAGTCGGGCTCGTTGTAGCCGAGCAGGGTGTTGATGCCGCGCGCCTGCCAGTCCTGGCCGAGGCCGGGCCACCAGCGGGTCTGGCGGATGGCGACGTATTCTTTGTCGAGGGTGGAGTTCTTGCTGATGTTCCAGTTGTAGTCCCACTGGTTTTTCAGCTGGGAACCGGGATCGCCGGCGAGGCC
>LLBY010003306.1_pt5 | contig 17168 bp, 10 predicted proteins | sample 1489401 | NCBI WGS metagenome assembly LLBY01 (sample SAMN04092656, study PRJNA295927) | soil metagenome | biome: Soil prokaryotic community; feature: Bulk soil; isolation source: soil from tomato rhizosphere | host: tomato cultivar Hawaii 7996 | place: South Korea | collected 2011-11-01 | reverse complement strand
TAAAAGCGCAGCTTACGAAAGGCTCAATGTGACAATTTAGAATAACCACGCTTAACTTAATGACATTGGGCTTGAACTAGCAATTAATACGGTGTTACCCAACGTTTTTTTTAATCCGCAATTATGAAATTCAGGGGCATTTTATAAGAAACATTGATAGGTTTTCCTTCTTTTGTTCCTGGTTCCAAATTTGGTAATAATCCAATAACTTCAATTGCATTTTGGTTCATAATTTCAGGACCGCCAGCAGCATTGATATTTATTGGTTTTCCGTTTGTGTCAATTACAAACTCAATCATTATCTTTATTTTTCCTGTAAGTTCAACATCAGCTGCGAGGTCAGTATTAAATTTCCTCATTACGTGTTGCTGAATAAACTTGTTAGTACACTCTTTCCTTTTTTCAATGTCCCATTTTGATTTACAGTCAGGTGCCAATGGTGGATTTTCAACTTCGTTAAATTCTACAATTTGAGATTCATCAATTTCTTTAGTTACTAATTCTGCTTTTGAGTAATCAACACTTTTTATTTTTTCTGATTTTGACTCAATAACTTTAGTCTCTGAAGGTTTATCGTCACTCAATTTCTCCATTTCTAATCGAATCATAGGCAAAATAAAATAGGTTTTACCACTGTTTTCTTGAAATGTAATATGCATAGAAGAAAATCCGTCATTCTCTGTTCCAATTAGTATTTGATCATTTTTTATTATCCAATTTTGATTGTCAAGAAAAAATAGTTCTTTCATTCTTTCATCTCCTAATTTTCCATATTTAATCCTAAAAACTTTATTTCCTTTAAAATTGAATTTTGAGCCTAAAAAAGCATCTTCAATTAATTTTAAAGCTTCTTTTTGCGGAACTTCGTCAGAATTTGGAATATCAACATTAACAGCTTTCCATTCTCCCATTAAATTTTTATCATTCAGATTTTGTGACTTTGCTAAAAAGCTAAATATTAATGCTATAACTAATAGTGTTTTTAATTTCATAATGTTTGTTTTTAAATGTTATGCCTGTTGCACAACTTGGTAAATTAGTCAAAACTTAATTTTGCAAAAGTTTTTAAAAACAAATAAAGCCTGACAATTAATCCTTTACAATTTTGTGCAATTATACAAATGCTATTTTATGTCTCTTTTTTAGTTGTACAACAGCTACTATTGTTCTAGGTAGTGCTTATTTATCAAATATTTCAATATCAGATATTTTTGTAGTCCCATTTCTAGGTTCAGCGTTATCTGAATAAACTATCCATTCCAAAACTTTGTCGGAATTCTGAAATTTCTCATTTAGCTTTATGTCTTTTAAATGTAAACATCTAGTCGGTAAAATTGGGTCATATCTTGAAGGGCCATATTTAGGACTAGCATAACCTCCATTCATTGTTGGAATATATGTCGAATCCACAACATCTCGAATTGTATTTTCCATAAATATGTTTGCAATTCCATCTTTTACATCTTCTTTTTCTGCCAAATATTCTTGTGGGATATTAATATAAGCATTTAAATAATTTGCAAGTACTTTTCCATTGTTTCTAGCCCAAATCCTTAATGTGTAATTCGTTTTATATTCTTTAGTTGGTTCTGCTTTTTGAAACATTCCTCTATCTCCGATTGTAAAAGAAGGCATTCCATAATTCGGTTTTGTTACTTCATAAGTCCTTTTTGTTATCTCTAATTCAAGGTCAATAATTGGTGATTTTGTCCGATTTAAAATATCCTTTATTTCATAATCATACATTGGTTCTGAATTAAAATTGAACCTCTTATAGTATTTTCTGTCGTTTGCTTGATGAGCAGTATTGCTTTTAGGTATTTCAACTACATAAATTACTTCGTCTAATTGTTCGTTTACAGTAACTGAATGAATTTTAATTCCGTTAATTCTTGGTCTAATTTTACTTTGAATAATTTGTTCAAGCCATTCTTTTGTAATTTCTTTTCGGTTTATTGGGTCAACTGATTCTGGTAAATGTCTATTGATTTTATCTTCTTTAATTCCGTAGATTATTATTCCTCCGTCAGAATTGGCAAAAGCAGAAACATCTTTAGAAATTTCGTTCGTCTTTTTATCATTACGTTGTAATGAGCCAGATGCTTTATAATCAAGATTTAGGTTTTCCTCGATCTTATTTTCTATGTAACTATTAATTTTATCTAAATCCATTTCTTAATTCTGAACACTTTTCTAGCATTACCTATAACGATTTACAGCTACCCGAAGGTGGTTATTTTGTAACGATTCACTGTCAACCAAGCACAAACTTTAGCTTGATTTAACCACTGAACTGCCACTTTTGGGTAGATGTTGTTATGTACCGTATTTTATTAATACATTTCTCGTCTATACCAAATTGTTGTGTCGTATTTTATGAAATTAGTTTTTAGTATTGTTGCTATCAACTCTTCCCTATCTATTCTACTCCAAACTATATTTTCAATGTCACGATTATTTTTTCGCTGAAATCTTGATTGAATCAATTCCTCTACTTTTGTTTTGTCAAATTCTTTATAATAGAAAAAACTGTTTAGAAGACTTACAGTTTGAGATAAGGCAATTCTGTCTTCTTGACTTTTATCTGCTAATTTATCAATTAGCTTTACTAAATAGGTATTTAATTCTGAATTTTTGAGGATAAATAGTGCATTTGAAGAGTTTATCGCAATTTGACTTATAGATTTGTCGATATCAAAATCTCGCAGTTGAATAAAGCATCTGTTAGAATTACTCCGACTGTAATTAAAGTCATCATCTGTAATAATAATTTCTTCCCATATTTTCTCTTTAACTAAAGACCATCTTAAATCTAGTCTCCTTTGTTCGGGAATCAGTTTAATAGAATCAACTTGAAAATTATCTCTAATAATTTTATCTATAATATTATCCGATTGTTGATTACACAAAAGATAGTCAATATGATTTGTATTGGAGTCCTCGTTTCCAAAAATGGTTTTTAATAATGCTAAGGCCGAAGTGTTTGATGATTTCACTTCTTTAATTAATGAGTCTGCAGAAGAATATGATGCACAATCAATTGACCAAAAATGGTTTAGGTCTTTTAGTTCATTGACACTTATTATTTCTCTGTTGGTGTTTTTTTCGATTAACACACATTGAACTTTAGACAAAGCTTTTTCAAAAGAATTTAAATCTTCAATTTTTATTTCTCGACTATTGTATCTCGAATTGTGAGTGAATGAATTTAATAGCCACTTTGCTTCATTTGCTGCCCAAGTAATAGAAAAACCTTCTTTTCTTAGGTTTTCAAGCTCATTTGTAATGTGTTCAAGGTATAATTGATATATTGAAAACAATAGAGCTTCTCTCTCTGGTGTTATTTCAATATTGGACCTTGCAACATTTGTTTTAGGTGCATTTTTTCCCGAAGTATTAACTATAGCATATAAGTTTCTACCGTTAAAGCCTGGTGTGTTAAAGTCAACTCGAATACCTTCGATACAAGTTCCAATTGGTTGTACATTATTTCTATCAATTTCTCTGTAGTCTAGGAAATCCCACTCTTTCCAATGTTCAATGTAACGTAATGCAAATGCCAATGTCAACCCATCTTTTTCAACTTCTTTAATCTTTAGGTACTTATCGTCAATATCAAATCCAATTCCCTTTAAATGACTTTTCAAAACCTCCTTAGGACTTGTGTATCCAATAGAGGTTAGTTTTTCATTTACCTCTAGCTGCAACTTGCAGTTAGGAATTAGTATCCATTTTCTTAGTTCTTTTTCTATATTTGAAAGATCTACATCTGCTCGTACATAAAGTTTAATTTCAGTTCCATGTTTTTTAATTTCATTACAAACTTTATCTATAGATAAATACTTCAACAGATATTTTCCATGTACTTTCTTTATTTTCAGTAAAATGGCTTTATCTGATTCGCTTGATTTTGTCAATATGTCAATATCATCCGCTATTAGAAAACAAGTTAGTAATCCAATTCCAAATCGGCTTATAGGTGAAAAATTAGGATATTTCTTTTTAAACGCTTCATCTTGATATCTTGAAGATCCCACTTTTAGTAGATGGTTTTGGATTATATCTAATGTCATACCAGTTCCATTGTCAATAAATGACAACTCTCTCTTTCTCTCTTCCCATTTAATTTTGATTTCTGGATTATAATCTAAACCTTTTCCTTCTGAGATTAATTCATGTTTCTTTAGCTTTGAAGCATCAATTCCATTTTGAGTTAGTTCTCTCAGTACTACGGTTGGATCATTATAAAGTGTATGACCTACTAAAAGGTCAAGGATCTTTGTTTGGTCAAGGACGAATTCGAATTGTCTCTTTTCAAAATCTTTAGTTTCAATATTTGAATCATCTATATTCCTCCAAGGATAGTTAAAAGAATTTCCATATAATTTATTTGCTGCTTCGTTGTATTTATAATTGTCCTTTAATTGTTTGTTTGCGTAATTTATATATGAAACTAAACCAAAAAAGCCTTTTTCTTCTTCGAAAAGTGCAATAATTTCTAAAGTGTCTTTTGGAATTAAATCGTCAGCAACTCCTTCTTTGTTTTTCTTAATTTGAGGTCTAATAGTTTTAACTGCTCGTTGCTTCGCCCATTCTTCCTGACTAATTGGGTCAGTCGGATTTATTAGATTAAATTCAATTGAAGGGGTTCGGTCTGAAGTTATATGAAGCAAATCTGCAGTCCTTAAGATTAATGCGGAATAATGTAAATTAACAAGTTCCTCTTTTGAAGGACCATACTGTTGATTTGGTTTGTATTTATCAAAATCATCTAAATCAGATAAATGATGACTTTCACAAATAAGAGCTAAGTCTCTTCTAAACATATAATCAATGCTGGAAATAAGCTTTTTTATTTCTACAACAACCTGTAATTCATGTTGGAAATTAGGATTTGGTTCATCAAGTATCCAATATTTTATTCTTTCTGCATGAGTCCTTCTAACAAGTTCTTGATAAATAAATCTATCTTGTGTTTCTTCATTTATAAGAGATAGAATTTTATCTCTGTAATCTAAGCCAAACTGTCCGTCAATTATTAATTGTTTGTATGTAGAGAAAGTTGATTTTTTTCTTTCCCTAAATTCTTCTTTGGTCACAAGCATACCTAAATCATGAAAATATATTGATAGGGTCAGCATAAGCCAATTAGCAGGTGTTAACTTTTCTTGAGTTTCTTCTGGAATTATCCATTCGAGAGAATCGAGCATGAAATCAATATGGCTTATATCATGTTTGGTATACTCGTCAAAAATTCCATCTCTACCAATTTGTCCAAGTATATGAGCTACTTGTCGTTTTACATGCAACAACTTAAGTCCGCTAAAGGATTTTAAACTTTCAGCTTTTTCAGCTAATTTCTCAGCTTTGCTTGTCAATAGTATTTCATTCATATTTTCGTTGTTGTCTTTTTTATATGGCGCATAACAATCAAATAACCACAACAAATAGCAATACAATTGTAGTTATATTCTTTATGTATGCAATATATTACTTTTTTAATAAGGTATTAAATAAAAAAAACACCTAATTGTAAAATACAGTTTCTTGTATATGCTTACTCTTTTATATTACTATGAAGTCACAGTCTTCTCAGAGCTGGTTAGAAAAAAATTGTTTTACTTTATAAAAAGACCCAGATAATTGAAATTATCTGGGCTTTTTTAAATCATGAAAAAACCATTAATACTATAGAGCTTCTTTAATGACAGCCTGTGCAGAAACCAATCTAGCAATGGGAACCCTAAAAGGAGAACAACTAACATAATCCATGCCGTTACGGTAGCAGAACTCTATCGAACTTGGTTCGCCACCATGTTCACCACAAATGCCAACTTTTAAATTTGGTTTAACACTTCGACCTCTTTCAATGCCCATTTTTATTAACTGCCCTACGCCTTCTTGATCCAACACTTCAAAAGGATCCACTTTTAAAATACCTTTTTCAATATAAATGGGCAAGAATTTACCAGCATCATCACGTGAATATCCAAAAGTCATTTGCGTTAAATCATTCGTTCCAAAAGAAAAGAAATCTGCTTGTTCTGCGATCTTATCTGCCATTAATACAGCTCTTGGAATTTCAATCATAGTACCTACTAAATAGTCTATACGGGCATTTCTTTCTTTAAAAACAGTCGTTGCAGTGTGCCTTATAATTTGTTCTTGCATCTCGAACTCCTTAACAGTACCAACGAGAGGCACCATAATTTCAGGCTTAGAAACAATGCCTTTAGCTTTCAAGTTTAAAGCAGCCTCGATGATAGCACGTGTTTGCATTTCCGTGATTTCTGGATAAGTATTTCCTAATCTACAGCCTCTATGTCCCAACATGGGATTGAATTCTTCCAATTCTGCTACTTTATTTTTTACAGCTTGTAGCGAAATATGCATATCATCTGCAAGATCTTTTTGTGTTGCCAATTGGTGAGGCACAAACTCATGTAATGGCGGATCTAGCAAACGAATCGTTACTGGCAAGCCGTCCATAGCTTCAAAAATGCCTTCAAAATCTGCTCGCTGCATGGGCAGTAATTCATTTAAAGCTGATTTTCTGCCTTTTACGGTATCGGATAAAATCATTTCACGCATGGCTTTAATTCTATCCACTTCAAAGAACATGTGCTCGGTTCTGGTTAAGCCAATACCTTGTGCTCCAAAATTTCTAGCAATTTTAGCATCTTTTGGAGTGTCTGCATTGGTTCTCACTTTCATGTTAGCATACTTATCAGACAATTTCATGATTTCTGCAAATTCACCACTTAATTCGGGTTCAACAGTTTCAACCTTACCTTCAATAATATTTCCTGTGGAACCATTTAAAGAAATCCAATCACCTTCATGGTACTCGTGGCCATCAACAGTAAGTGTTCTTGCTTTATAATTTATTTTTAAAGCACCAGCCCCAGAAATACAACATTTACCCATACCACGGGCAACAACAGCAGCATGTGAGGTCATACCACCTCGAGCCGTCAAAATACCTTTGGCGATATGCATCCCTTCCAAATCTTCAGGTGATGTTTCAATACGTACTAAAATGCTGCTTTTAAATTTGGATGCTTCATCAGCAAAAAACACAATTTTACCAGTTGCAGCACCAGGAGAAGCTGGCAATCCTTGGGCAATGACATGTGCTCGTTTTAAAGCGGACGTATCAAAAACCGGATGTAATAATTCATCTAGTTTATTAGGTTCAATTCGTAATAATGCTTCTTTTTCGTCAATCTTTCCTTCTTTTAATAAATCAATTGCAATTTTTACCATGGCGGCTCCTGTGCGCTTACCATTGCGGGTTTGCAATATCCATAGTTTACCATCTTGAATAGTAAACTCCATATCCTGCATTTCCCTATAATGATTTTCAAGTGTTTTTTGATACGCATTGAGTTCATCAAAAACAGCAGGCATCAATTCTTCTAATGATGGGTATGTTTCCAGTCTTTCAGATTCTTTAACTTTTGCTAATTCTGCCCAACGCTGTGAACCCAGTTTTGTTATTTGCTGAGGCGTTCTAACACCGGCAACAACATCTTCACCTTGTGCGTTTATTAAATATTCACCGCTAAAAACGTTTTCGCCAGTTCCTGCATCCCTAGTAAAACAGACACCTGTTCCAGAAGTATCCCCCATATTGCCATATACCATAGCTTGAACATTTACGGCTGTTCCCCAGTCTTCTGGGTATCCATGCATGTTTCTGTAATAAATAGCACGATCCCCATTCCAACTATTGAATACCGCTATGATAGCCCCCCAAAGCTGTTCCCATGGATCTGTTGGGAAATCATGACCCGTTTGCTTTTTTACTGCTTCCTTAAAATCAGAAACTAAATCTTTTAAATCCTGAACAGAAAATTCCGTATCTAAGCGGATCCCTCTTTTTTCTTTAAGGGTTTCCATAATTTCTTCAAAAGGATCTATATCTTCCTTAGAAGCTGGTTTCATCCCAAGCACTACACCGCCATACATTTGAATAAAACGGCGATAAGAATCCCATGCAAAATGGTCATTTCCTGTTTTCTTAGCCAATCCTTTAATAACCTCATCATTTATTCCAAGATTTAAAACGGTATCCATCATCCCTGGCATAGAAGCTCTGGCTCCTGAACGTACCGATACCAATAAAGGGTTTACTTTATCGCCAAATTTAGCAGTCATTTGAGATTCAATATTCGCAATTGATTCTTCTATATCTTCTTTTATTAAATCTACAACAGCCTCTTTTCCTAATAAATTATATTCGGTACATACATCCGTAGTGATTGTAAAACCAGGGGGCACAGGAATTCCAATCGAACTCATTTCAGCTAAATTAGCGCCTTTACCTCCTAATAAATTTTTCATGTTGCTATTTCCATCAGCAGTTTTGTTTCCAAATCTGTAAACTCTTTTTTTTGCTTCTTGTAGTAGTTCCATAACAAATAATTTATAAATTAAAAAAATATAGATATGACCTCTAAAGTTACATTGTAAAAAGGGTAATTTCAATGATATAAATCATATTATCATTAAGTATTAATATATTTTACCTTAGATAAAAAAAACAGATTTAAATAAGCAAATTTGTAAATTACTTTTAATTTCTTACTTTGCATCATACAAATTACCAAGGAACCAATGATGAATGTTACCAGGATTTTCGATTTCCCTTATTATCAGCTTGAAACCTATAATTTAAACAAGGCTTTCACTACAAAATATGACGGTGAATGGAAATCAATTTCTACTCAGGAATTTATTAATCAAGCGAATGCTATTAGTCGAGGTTTGCTTCGCTTAGGCGTAAAACCAAACGATAAAATTGCTGTTATTTCTTCGACGAATCGAACCGAATGGAATGTTCTGGATATAGGTGTACTACAAACGGGTGCACAAAACGTACCTATTTACCCAACCATTGCTTCGGAAGACTATGAATATATTCTGAATCATTCAGAATCCATATATTGCTTTGTTTCTGATGTTGAAGTTCTTGAAAAGTTAAACGTCATAAAAAGTAAAACAAACTTAAAAAACATATATACTTTTGATGCTATTGAAGGTGAAAACCATTGGACCGATGTTTTAAAACTAGGTGAAGACACTAGCAATCAAACAGAAGTTGAAGCAACTAAGGACAGCGTAAAACCTTCCGATTTGGCAACCCTAATTTACACCTCGGGAACTACAGGAAGACCAAAAGGCGTCATGCTTTCCCATAACAACTTAGTTTCAAACGTACTGGACAGCAAAAAACGGGTACCATTTCGTTATGGAAAATCCAAAGCTTTAAGCTTCCTTCCCATCTGCCATGTTTTTGAACGTATGATTCTGTACTTATATATATACTGCGGTGTCGAAATTTATTTTGCAGAATCTATTGAAAAAATGGGCGACAACCTTAAAGAAGTTGGTCCGAATGTTATGACAGCTGTTCCCCGACTTTACGAAAAGGTATATGATAAAATTGTAGCAAAAGGCGCCGATTTAACAGGCATTAAAAAAATGCTGTTCTTTTGGGCTTTAAATTTGGGCTTAAAATTTGAGCCCTACGGAAAAAATGGCTGGTGGTACGAATTTCAGTTAAAAATAGCTAGAAAACTCATTTTTAGCAAATGGAAAGCAGGCTTGGGTGGCCATTTAGAAATTATGGTTTCTGGTAGTGCAGCGCTACAAACAAGGTTAACCCGTGTTTTTGCAGCAGCTGATTTACCTATTATGGAAGGGTACGGACTTACCGAAACCTCGCCCGTAATTTCAGTAAACGATATGAGAAGCGGTGGTTTTAGAATTGGAACCGTTGGAAAAACAATTGATAATGTTGAAGTTAAAATTGCTGAAGATGGCGAAATTCTTGTAAAAGGTCCTAATGTCATGATAGGCTATTTCAAAGACCCCGAAAAAACAGCAGAAGTAATGACGGGCGATTACTTTCATACAGGAGATATTGGCGAATTTGATGCTGATGGCTTTTTAAAAATCACAGACCGCAAAAAGGAAATGTTTAAAACCTCTGGTGGAAAATATGTAGCTCCAGCACTTATTGAAAATCAATTTAAACAATCGCGTTTTATAGAGCAAATCATGGTTATTGGTGATGGCGAAAAAATGCCTGCCGCTTTAATACAACTTAACTTCGATTTTGTTAAAGAATGGGCAAGAAAACACCATATTGCTTTTAACAATAGTAGCGACCTTATTAGAAACCCAAAACTATTGGAACGCATACAAAGCGAAATAGATAAAGCCAACACCAACTTTGGTAATTGGGAGCAAATAAAGAAATTTGAAATAACACCAGATGTGTGGTCTATAGATGCAGGACACTTAACTCCTACCATGAAATTAAAGCGTAAAGTGATTAAAGAAAAATACGCTGACCTTATCGAAAAAATTTATAGACCTTAGTTACATATCTTAAATAAGCTTAAAAATGAACTCGTTTAAAACTTTTCACAATTGGCTAAAAAATAGTCCTTTAGCACTCGTTTTTTTGCCTTTTCTTCCTTCCATAGCCCTGCTATGCAACTCAAAAAAGCCTTCAACCGAGCACTAAATAACTGATTTTCGCTTCAATCAAAAAATTTTAAACGAGTTCAATCAAAAAAACGTCATAATTTTTCTTAATATATTATGCATGCATAATATATTTTCATATATTTGGACTATCCAACCAAAAAAAATGAAAGAGAAAACAATTGATTATATGTTACGGACCACATGGCTTGCTGTTCAGAAAATGTATAATGAAGAAGCTGCAAAATTTGGCAGCACCATGGCTACTGGCTTTACATTATTGAGTATAGACCCAGAAAAAGGAACAGCATCTACAGCCTTAGGCCCAAAAATGGGGATGGAAGCTACCAGTTTGTCAAGAATATTAAAAACAATGGAAGCAAAAGGATTGATAGAACGTCATCCTAATCCTGAAGATGGCAGAGGTGTTATTATCCGTCTTACTGATTTTGGACGTGAAAAAAGAGCCCATTCCAAAGAAAAAGTTTTAATCTTCAATGAAAGCATCAAAAAAAATGTTTCAGAAGAGAAATTAAACCATTTCTATGAAGTTACCGAAATGATTAACGACATGATTTTAAACAAAAAAATATACGATCAAAACGATAAGTAATTAAAATGAGCAAACGAAGAATTAAAAAAGTGGCCATTATTGGCTCTGGAATTATGGGAAGCGGTATTGCATGTCATTTCGCAAATATTGGTGTAGATGTGTTGTTGCTCGATATAGTTCCCAGAGAATTAAATGATGCCGAAAAAGCAAAAGGATTAACACTTAACGACAAAATAGTAAGAAACCGATTGGTAAATGAAGCGTTGGCAGCTGCATTAAAATCGAAACCCTCTCCTATTTATCATTCAAGTTTTGCCAGTAGAATTACTACGGGTAATTTAGAAGATGATATTGCTAAAGTGTCCCAAGTAGATTGGATTATGGAAGTTGTTGTTGAACGATTGGACATTAAAAAAAGTGTTTTTGAAAAGCTAGACAAATATAGAACTCCAGGCACTTTAATTACTTCCAACACTTCAGGCATTCCTATTCATTTTATGAGTGAAGGACGCAGTGAGGATTTTCAAAAGCATTTCTGCGGCACACACTTTTTCAATCCTGCCCGGTATTTAAAGCTATTTGAAATTATTCCTGGACCTAAAACTGATGCTTCAGTTTTAGACTTTTTAAATGGTTACGGCGAACAATTTTTAGGAAAAACATCGGTAATCGCCAAAGACACACCGGCATTTATAGGAAACCGTATTGGGATTTTTGGTATTCAAAGCTTATTCCATCAAGTAAAATCATTAGGCCTAACGGTTGAAGAAATTGATAAACTAACAGGTCCCGTTATTGGACGTCCAAAATCGGCAACCTTTAGAACTGTCGATGTGGTTGGATTAGATACCTTGGTGCATGTTGCCAATGGTATTTATGAAAATTGTCCTAATGATGAAGCCCACGAACTTTTCAAACTACCCGATTTCATCCATACCATGATGGAAAAAAAATGGTTAGGAAGCAAAACAGGACAAGGATTTTATAAAAAGGAAGGTAAAGATATTTTAGCATTAGACTTAAATACACTAGAATACAAACCCTCAAAAAAAGCAAACTTTGCAACTTTAGAACTTACAAAAACCATTGATAAAGTTATCGACCGTTTTAAAGTTTTGGTTTCGGGAAAAGACAAGGCAGGCGATTTTTACAGAAAAAATTTCGCTTCAATGTTCGCTTATGTATCACATCGAATTCCAGAAATCACAAACGAATTATATAAGATAGATGATGCCATGAAAGCTGGCTTTGGTTGGGAACATGGTCCGTTTCAAATTTGGGATGCCATAGGTGTAGAAAAAGGCATAGAAATAATGAAAGCCGAAGGTTTAGAACCTGCCGCTTGGGTAAATGAGATGTTAGCTTCAGGAAACACCTCGTTCTACTCTGTAAAAAATGGTGCTACATATTTTTATGATATCCCGAAAAAATCGCAAGAAAAAATACCTGGTCAAGATGCCTTCATCATTTTAGATAACATTCGAAAATCCAAAGAAGTATTTAAAAATACAGGCGTTGTGATTGAAGATTTGGGCGATGGTATTTTAAACTGCGAATTCCAATCAAAAATGAACACCATTGGTGGCGATGTGTTGGCAGGACTAAATAAAGCTATAGACATTGCTGAAAAAGATTTTGCTGGTTTGGTTATCGGTAACCAAGCAGCAAACTTCTCGGTTGGTGCCAATATAGGCATGATTTTCATGATGGCTGTCGAGCAAGAATATGATGAACTTAATGCCGCCATTAAATATTTTCAAGACACCATGATGCGTATGCGTTATTCGGCAATCCCTACCATTGCAGCGCCTCATGGTATGACGCTGGGTGGTGGTTGCGAGCTATCGATGCATGCTGATAAAGTTGTGGCTGCTGCCGAAACTTATATTGGTTTGGTTGAGTTTGGAGTTGGCGTTATTCCAGGTGGTGGTGGCTCAAAAGAAATGGCTTTACGAACATCCGACACCTTTAGAAAAGGCGATGTAGAATTGAATACGCTACAAGAATATTTCTTAACCATTGGTATGGCAAAAGTGGCAACATCGGCTTACGAAGCGTTCGATATGGGTGTACTTCAAAAAGGAAAAGATGTGGTAGTTGTTAACAAAGATCGCCAAATAGCTACCGCAAAAGCTTATGCTAAATTAATGGCAGAAACTGGCTATACACAACCCATAAAGCGTACCGATGTTAAAGTACTTGGTAAACAAGCTTTAGGTATGTTTTTAGTGGGCACCGATTCCATGGAAGCATCTAACTTTATAAGTGAACACGATCATAAAATCGCCAACAAATTAGCCTATGTGATGGCAGGTGGCGATTTATCGGAACCTACTTTAGTAAGCGAACAATATTTACTAGACCTAGAACGTGAAGCCTTTTTAAGTTTATGTACAGAGCGTAAAACCTTAGAGCGTATTCAACACATGCTGAAAACTGGGAAACCACTTCGCAACTAGTCCCCTCCTAACCTCCCCAAAGGGGAGGGACTTGGAAACTAAAAATAATGTATAATTAAAATATACCCGTTAAAATCCCCTCTCCTTCGGAGAGGGTTAGGGAGAGGAAAAATGAAACAAGCATATATAGTAAAAGCATACAGAACCGCCGTTGGCAAAGCACCAAAGGGTGTCTTTCGCTTTAAAAGAGCAGATGAATTAGGTGCTGAAACCATCCAGTACATGATGAAAGAATTACCTAACCTTGATGTAAAACGTATTGACGACGTTATTGTTGGTAATGCCATGCCAGAAGGCGCACAAGGTCTAAACATGGCACGATTTATTTCATTAATTGGACTAAACAGCGTTGATGTACCCGGGGTAACGGTAAACCGATTTTGTTCTTCAGGCATTGAAACTATCGCTATCGCTGCAGCAAAAATTCAAACGGGAATGGCCGATTGCATTATTGCAGGTGGCTCAGAAAGCATGAGCTCGGTGCCTATGACTGGCTTTAAACCCGAATTGAATTATGATACTGTAAAAGCTGGACATGAAGATTACTACTGGGGTATGGGAAACACTGCTGAAGCTGTTGCCAACCAATTTAAAGTATCTCGTGAAGACCAAGATGCGTTTGCTTACAACTCTCATATGAAGGCATTGAAAGCTTTAGCTGAAAATAGATTCCAAGACCAAATTGTTCCTATAAATGTGGAGCAAATTTATATTGACGACAACGGAAAAAAAGCAACAAAATCTTATACTGTAACTAAAGATGAAGGGCCTCGTGCTGGAACTAGTCTAGACGCACTGGCTAAATTAAAACCTGTATTTGCTGCTGGTGGAAGTGTCACAGCAGGAAACTCATCACAAATGAGCGACGGTGCTGCTTTTGTAATGGTTATGAGTGAAGATATGGTAAAAGAATTAAACCTCGAACCCATTGCCCGTTTAGTAAGTTATGCTGCTGTTGGCGTAGAACCTCGTATTATGGGTATTGGCCCCGTTAAAGCGATTCCAAAAGCATTAAATTTTGTAGGATTACAACAAAAAGATTTAGAACTTATTGAATTAAACGAAGCTTTTGCATCACAATCGTTAGCCGTCATTCGAGAGTTAAGTTTAAACCCAGATATTGTGAATGTAAACGGAGGCGCTATTGCCTTAGGGCATCCACTTGGTTGTACGGGTACTAAACTGTCTGTGCAATTATTTGACGAAATGCGCAAACGTAACATGAAAAACAAATATGGCGCTGTTACCATGTGCGTTGGTACAGGACAAGGTGCTTGTGGTATTTTTGAATTCCTTAGTTAAGAATCAAGATTTTAAGATCCAAGAATCAAGACACCAAAAAAAGACTATGCATAATTTTAAGAAATTAAAAATTTGGGATGAAAGTATGTTACTTGTTTCAGAATCATACAAGCTCACTCGTACTCTTCCTGAATTTGAAGCTTATGGGTTAACGAGTCAAATGAATCGATGTGCAGTTTCTATTCCTTCTAATATTTCTGAAGGCTCTAGTAAAAGCTCAGATAAACATTTTAATAAATATTTAGAAGATAGTTTAGGTTCAGCCTTTGAATGGGAAACACAACTTAATATTGCATATAATAAGAGATATCTTTCGAAAGAAAAATTTAATGAATTAGAACAAAAAATTAAACAAATACAAAAAATGATTTCAGGATTCCAATCTGGACTAAAATTATAGTCTAGGTTCTTGATTCTTGATTCTATAAATCTAAAGAAAATGGAAGAAAAAGATATTTTAAGAGGCGGTCAGTTTTTAGTTAAAGAAACAAACTGCGAAGACATATTCACGCCTGAAGACTTTTCGGAAGAACAATTGATGATGAAAGAGGCTGTTACCGAATTTGTTGACAGGGAAATTTGGCCAAACAAACCTCGCTTTGAAGCTAAAGATTATGCCTTAACAGAATCTTGCATGCAAAAAGCTGGTGAAATGGGGTTTTTAAGCGTTTCTGTTCCCACTGAATATGGTGGTATGGGTATGGGGTTTGTAGATACCATGTTGGTATGTGATTATATTTCTGGTGCTACCGGTTCTTTTAGTACCGCTTTTGGTGCGCATACAGGTATTGGTACTTTACCTATACTATTATATGGCACCGAAGAACAAAAGCAAAAGTATATTCCAAAATTGGCAACCGGAGAATGGTTTGGTTCTTACTGTTTAACTGAACCTAGTGCTGGTAGTGATGCCAATTCAGGTAAAACAAAAGCTGTTTTATCTGCCGATGGAAAATCATATAGCATTACGGGGCAAAAAATGTGGATTTCCAATGCTGGGTTTTGTAGTTTAATGATTGTTTTTGCAAGAATTGAAGACGATAAATACATTACGGGATTTATTGTTGAATACGATAAAAACAACCCTAACGGGATTACCATGGGTGAAGAAGAACACAAATTAGGTATCCGTGCGTCTTCAACAAGACAGGTGTTTTTTAATGATACCGTTGTTCCAGTTGAAAATATGTTGTCAACCAGAGGCAATGGTTTTAAAATAGCCATGAATGCCTTAAACGTTGGTAGAATTAAATTAGCCGCCGCTTGTTTGGATGCGCAACGTCGTGTTATAACAGAATCGGTTAAATATGCTAATGAACGTATTCAATTTAACACACCAATTTCCAGTTTTGGGGCTATTCGTCAAAAAATAGCAGAAATGGCAACCAATTGTTGGGTTGGGGAAACTGCTAGTTATCGTGCAGCTAAAAATATTGAAGACCGTATTATTCTTCGTCAGAATAACGGAAAAGACACCCACCAAGAAGCCGAATTAAAAGCCGTTGAAGAGTATGCCATTGAATGTTCTATACTAAAAGTAGCTGTTTCTGAATTTACACAACGGTGTACCGATGAAGGCATTCAAATTTTTGGAGGCATGGGATTCTCTGAAGAAACACCTATTGAATCGGCTTGGAGAGATGCCCGTATTGCCAGAATCTATGAAGGCACCAACGAAATTAACCGCATGTTAAGTATAGGGATGCTTATTAAAAAAGCCATGAAAGGGCACCTGGATTTATTAGGACCAGCAACTGCTGTTGCTAATGAACTAACAGGTATCCCATCATTTGACACGCCTGATTTTTCAGAATTATTTTCAGAAGAAAAAAGTATTATAGTCAATCTTAAAAAATTATTTTTAATGGTTGCAGGAGCGGCTTTACAGAAATATGGTGAGGAAATTGAAAAACGTCAACAACTCATGTTGGCTGCTTCAGATATTTTAATTCAAATATACTTAGCTGAATCTGCTATTCTACGTGCTGAAAAAATAGCTAAAAAAGAAGGTGAAGAAAAAGCTAAAGAACAAATAGCTATGGCAAAATTAAATTTATTCCATGCTATTGATGTTATTGAAACTGCAGGCAAACACTCCATCATTTCATTCTCAACTGGTGATGAGCAACGTATGATGCTAATGGGTTTAAAACGCTATATTAAATACGTAAATATGCCAAACATTATAGAATTAAGAAATATTATAGCAAGTAAAGTTATTAAAGAAAACAAATACTGCTTTTAATAAATAGTGACTGACTCAATTCTTAAAGCGTTTCAAAAATATATTTTTTGAAACGCTTTTTAATTTTAAAGTGGTTTTAAACTTTTCAATTGAAGCAGGACGGAGCGTGAAA
>LLBY010006025.1_pt2 | contig 17185 bp, 20 predicted proteins | sample 1489401 | NCBI WGS metagenome assembly LLBY01 (sample SAMN04092656, study PRJNA295927) | soil metagenome | biome: Soil prokaryotic community; feature: Bulk soil; isolation source: soil from tomato rhizosphere | host: tomato cultivar Hawaii 7996 | place: South Korea | collected 2011-11-01 | reverse complement strand
CTATCCCGCGATGGAGGATTTCGCGCTAGATATCGTCATCGGCAAGGGTCCCTCGGCGCGGTCCATCCGCCTGAAGCTGCCGCGCTTCACCGTGGTCGGAGCGACCACGAGGCTGGCGCTGGTGACGGCGCCGCTGCGCGCGCGTTTTGGCGCAGTCTATCGTTTGGATTACTATGACCTCGAGGCAATGAAGTCTATTGTCAAGCGGGCGGCGGACATGCTAAAAGTGGAAATCGAGCAAGGCGGCGTGGAAGAGGTCGGTCGCCGTGCCCGCGGGACGCCGCGTGTGGCCCTGCGCCTTCTGCGCCGCGTCCGGGACTATGCCCAGGTCCGCGCCGACGGGAGGATCACACCCGATATCGCCAAGGAGGCGCTGGACCTCTTACAGGTGGACCCGCTCGGTCTGGACGATATCGACCGGCGCGTGCTCAAGACGATCATCCAGAAGTATGGCGGCGGACCGGTCGGTTTGAACACCATCGCCGCCTCGATCAGCGAGGAGCAGGATACGATCATGGACGTGGTCGAACCGTATCTGCTCCAGCTTGGCTTCCTCGATCGTACGGCCCAGGGACGCATCGCCACGAAATCTGCTTACCAGCACCTGAAAATGGAGTGGAAGGAAGAGGGACAGCAACGGCTACTGTAAGGAGCAAACTATGAATCGTTTTGCGCGGGCATTACGATTAGCCAGCCTGATTTCCTTATTGATCTCCTGTAGTTCACCGCCTTCACAAAGTTTATCTACGTCTACTGTAGACGTACCTGTTACCACACAGGTCCCCACGAGGCAACCAACAGTTACCCTTCAGCCGCAGATGGAGCACCGCATTGGCATCCGGCAAGTGAACGGTATGGGGGAATTCTACGACAAACAAACGAATGAGAGATTTATCCCGCGCGGTGCGAACTATGTTTTTGTTCCAATGGGAAATACGCTCACAAATTTGCTCCTCCGGGTAGGGGTATATGATCCGGATCGCACACGCGAAGATTTTGCATTGCTTGCAGGTCTGGGATACAACACAGTCCGCGTGTTCCTGGATCATTGCAATCAAGGAACAGGCTGTATTGGCGATGACGATAACACGGGGCTAAACCCTGACTATCTCGATAACATTGCCGATATGATGTCTGCCGGAAAAGAGACTGGAATCTTTATCCTCTTTACATCCAATGACTTGCCCGATCAGGGCGGCTACGCGGAGGAAGCCAACCGCGGATCCGGCGCGGCTTTTGCCGGTTACCGGAATTCGTATTATCTTCGCCCTCAGGCGATTACAGCCACACGCCGCTACTGGAGCGACCTGCTGACCGGACTCGTGGAGCGTAATGCAGCCTTTGATTCTGTTCTGGGATGGCAATTACTCAACGAACAGTGGATGTTTCGCGATCAACCGCCGCTTTCACTAACAAGTGGCACAGTCGAAACGACGACGGGCTCCTATAATATGAGCGAACCGGATCAAAAGACTCAAATGGTCAGTGATGGCATAGTCTATTACATCGCCCAAATGAAAGAGGAAATTTTGTCCCACGACGCGACGGCGTTGGTCACGATGGGATTTTTTGCCCCTGAAATTGCCGCGCCGGACTGGTATGTGGAAACTGCATCCCTGCTCGAAAGGTCAGACCTGGATTTCTTTGATTTCCACGCGTATCCAGGTGTATTCGGTTTTCAGGAACACGCCGAACATTTTGGAATGATTGGCTATGATGCCAAACCGATTTTGCTGGGAGAGTATGGGGCGTTCCGTCATATTTACTCCGAAATCGATCCGGCGGCGCGCGCACTGACGAACTGGGTGGCCGAATCCTGTCAACATGGATTCGATGGCTGGCTGTACTGGACGTATTATCCTGCGGATCCGAATGTGAGTGACCGCACCTGGGGTCTGGTGGATGGTGATAATTATTTGCTAAATTTGTTCGCGCCAGCGAATCAGCCTGATCCGTGTGTAGCAGTCGAGATTCCCACAGATAATCTGGCGTACAATAAGCCTGCGACCGCGTCGCGAAGCTTGACAGACGAACCTCCCGCCAACGCAGTTGACGACGATCCGAGCACGCAATGGGGAGCGGGAGAAGGCCCTTTCCAGTGGATTGAGATTGATTTGCAGGGTACATTTCGCATCACAGAAGTTCGTCTACTGGTTGCACAATATCCTTCCGGGAACACCATTCACCGGGTGCAAGTGCGTAGCTCCTCGGGGGATGCTTTTCAAAAAGTTCACGAATTCAACGACGTAACGAACAATGATGATTGGTTGATCTTCCAACCCGACACCCCTCTGGAAGATGTAGCGCAGATCCGGATTCAGACGCTTGCCAGTCCATCCTGGGTGGCATGGAAGGACATTCAGGTTTATGGCGAAGTATCAGTGCCATAGTTGGAGAAATCAAAATGGAAAATCTAGCTCGTTGGTTAGTGATTGGCGGGATCATCTTGATCTTGATTGGTGGGGGAGTGTTTCTTGCTTCCCGGCTGGGGATCCCAATTGGAAGGCTGCCCGGTGACATCCGCATCGAACGAGGCAGCAGTTTGTTTTACTTCCCGATTGTGACTTCATGTGTGCTTTCGATTTTGCTCACCATCGTCTTGAATATCATCATTCGGTTCTTCAATAGATAAAGCGTGCCCCAGATAGGCTCGTCTTAGCGACTTCGGTCGCTCTTCATAGACAACCAACGACTGAAGTCGTTACTACTCTTCGTGAAAACCTCCGACTTCGACTACAACCTCCCCGAATCTTCCATCGCGCAGACTCCTGCCGAGCCGCGCGATTCTTCGCGCCTGTTGGTTTTGCATCGCGATAAGGGAGAGATAGAGCACCGCGTCTTTCATGAAATCGGCGATTATCTCCATCCTGGCGATCTGCTCGTGCTAAACCAGACGCGTGTCATCCCGGCGCGGATCTACGCTCGCAAGGAAACGGGCGGACGTGTCGAGTTGCTCCTCCTGCGCCGCCGCGATGAACTGAAATGGGAAGCATTAGTCGGTGGAAAGGGTCTGCGTGTAGGCAAGTCTATTAAAGTAGAGGACGGACCGCAGGCGGAAATCATTGAAATCTTAGACGGTTCAGAACGCCTCATCAAATTTTCGGAGCCGATTGAGCCTTACTTTTCCAAAGTAGGAAATGTACCTCTGCCCCCGTATATCCACGAAAAGCTGACAGACCCGGAACGCTATCAAACCGTCTACGCCCGTGAGCCAGGCTCGGCCGCCGCGCCGACGGCCGGACTCCACTTTACGCCGAGCCTGCTCCAGGAATTGCAGTCGAAGAGGGTGAAGATTGCATACGTCACACTTCATGTTGGTCTGGACACCTTTGCGCCGGTGACAGAAGACAATCCTCAAGAACACAAGATCCATACCGAGTGGTGTGAGCTTCCGCAGGAAACCGCCGATCTGATCAACGAAACAAAACAAACAGGTGGCAGGGTGGTCGCCGTGGGAACGACGTCGGTGAGAACACTGGAATCAGCAGCACAAGTAGGGCGGAATGGCATTCCGCTTTACTCCGGTCCCACCTCTCTCTATATCCTCCCCGGCTACGAATTCAAAGTCGTGGATGGGATGATCACCAACTTCCATTTGCCGAAGTCCACACTGTTGATGCTGGTCAGCGCGTTTGCAGGGCGAGAGAGAATCCTGGAAACGTATCAAACGGCGATTCGGGAAGGATATCGCTTTTACTCGTTTGGGGATGCAATGCTGATTCTCTAAGTCTGCTCTATTAAGCGTCAAGTACAATTCCATAGGTATGAAGACGACACAAGCATCTCGATTGCAACAAATCAATGGGGAGATCGTCTCCTGTTATAAATGCTCGCGCCTCGTTGCCTGGCGTGAGGAGGTGGCGCGCGTCAAGCGCAAGGCCTATCGTGACCAGGAATACTGGGGCAGGGCGGTGCCGGGGTTTGGCGACCCGCAGGCACGGGTGCTGGTCGTCGGGCTGGCGCCGGGCGCGCACGGCTCGAACCGGACCGGGCGTGTATTCACAGGAGATGCTTCGGGTGGATTTCTGTTCCCGGCCTTGTACCGGGCAGGATTCGCAAATCAGCCGCTGGCGGAGTCAAGGAGCGATGGTCTCACCCTCAACGACTTATACATCTGTGCTGTGGCTCATTGTGTGCCGCCCGATAATAAACCGTCGCGCGATGAGTTGGAGAACTGCCAGCCTTATCTGGAGCGAACCATCCGGATCTTAAAGCCCAAAGTCATCGTATGCCTGGGCAGCATCGCGTTCGATAGACTCCTTCGTCTACTCTCGGGCCGTAACCCGGCATGGAAGTTTGGTCACGGCGCCCTTTACCAGCTCCCGGATGGAACCTGGATCTTATGTTCCTATCATCCCAGCCAGCAGAATACACTGACAGGCAGACTGACTGTGAAAATGTTCGATGAGATTTGGACCAGGGCGCGATCACTGGTGGAGGCTGAATGAAATTTGCCAGGCCCCTACTGTATGTGTTTTTCATCGGTGCGATTGTGGTTTTGGGATTCATACTTTGGGCAAATGCTACGATAGGTCCAGAGCAGGAAGCGCTCGCCGCGCTACAGTCAGATGAGCATGTGACAGTACGTCTCGATCCATTCATCGTGTTCCAGCCAGTGAATAAAAAGCCAACGATGGGGTTTGTGTTTTACCCCGGGGGGCGCATCGATTATCGCTCGTATGCCGCGCCTCTTCATAAGATTGCCGCAGAGGGATACCTGGTTATCTTGATGCCTGTGCGGCTCAATCTCGCCCTGTTCGATGTCAATGCTGCGGACCGCGCGATCGTTGCATTCCCGGAGATCCGGCAATGGGTTGTGGGCGGGCATTCGCTCGGCGGCGTGGCAGCTGCAGCTTATGCAGGCCGGGCGGGGCCAGAGGCTCTCGATGGGGTCATCCTGTGGGCTTCCTATCCGGCGAATGACACATTAAGACATACGGGCTTGAAGGTTCTCTCCATCTATGGCTCCCTCGACACGGATGTTGTGGACAGGTTCAAAGCGTCCCGTGCTAACCTGCCGGAGGACGCAGAATTTGTGGTGATCGACGGCGGTAACCATTCACAGTTTGGTCATTACGGGCTGCAAGCTGGCGATCCCAGAGCGACAATCACACCCCTCGAGCAACAAAAACAGGTTGTCAAATCCACCGTGCAATTTCTAAAAGAAATCCGGCAATGACGAAATTGATCACGCCGGGCGAACTCGCGCCTGATTTTGCGTTGAAGGATATCCACGGCAGGCTCGTTCGATTATCTGATTTTCGCGGCAGGCCGGTCGTGCTCGCGTTTCTACGCGGCTTTATGTGACCGTATTGCCGCGCGCAGTTGGCGCGCCTGCGTGATGGATATGAACAATTCACCCGCCGCGGCGCGGAAATTTTGGCGGTAGGACCCAATCCGGCGGAGGTATTCCAGCAGTATTGGAAGAACGAAAACATCCCATTCATAGGTTTACCAGACCCCAGGCATTCTGTGGCGAACACTTATCGCCAGGAAGTGAACCTCTTCAAACTGGGACGGATGCCTTTAAGCTGCGTGATCGATGCCAAAGGTTATGTCCGCTTTGCGCATTACGGCAAATCGATGTCCGATATTCCCACGAACGAAGAGCTTCTGCATGTAATAGATGCGCTTAACGCCGCGTCCCACTCATAGCTGATCATTTTTACAGGAGACGAACATGGCACTCGGACGGATCGCCTTTCTTGGCTCTGGCGAAACTTCTCTCGCGGGAGGACGCATCTTTGAAACGTTAGCTCGTGAGATCAAGGCACCGCTACGCATTGCACTGATCGAAACGCCGGCTGGCTTTGAATTGAACTCTGCCCAGGTGGTGGGTCGCGTAGGCGAGTTCATGAAGACGCGGCTGCAAAACTACAAACCGGTTGTGGATGTCATCCCCGCTCGTAAAAAGAATTCTGAATATAGTCCCGATGACCCGGCGGTCGTCCAACCATTGTTGTATGCCAACATGATCTTCATGGGACCGGGCAGTCCAACGTATGCCATCCGTCAATTGAAGGATACGCTGGCCTGGAATGTGATCAGGGCGCGGCACAGGCTCGGCGCGACCCTTATCTTTGCCTCCGCGGCGACGATCTCCATCGGCGCGCACGCCTTACCCGTCTATGAGATCTACAAAGTGGGGCAGGATGTGCACGTCGTCGATGGATTGAACCTCTTTGCCGATTTTGGTCTGCACGTTTCCTTCATCCCGCACTGGAACAATGCCGAAGGCGGCGTCGACCTGGATACCAGTCGCTGTTTCATTGGGATGGATCGCTTCGCCGAATGGTGCGATCTTGTCCCACCCGATAATGAAACGATCGGTTTAGATGAACACACGGGTCTGATTATGGACTTCGAGTCTGGTCTGTGTGAGGTGAGCGGGGTTAGTTCCGTGTCGCTCGTGCGCGAATGCGACCCGGAGATGTTCCCATCCGGCTCAAAGTTCTCGCTGAACGAGCTGGGAGAATTTCGCCTTCCGGATCCTCTTGAAAAAGATATTCCCTCGCAGGCCTGGAAGATGTGCGTTAACGCACCGCCTTTGGATGAAGATCAACCTTCGGAGGAGGTGCTTGTGCTCCTGGAGCAGCGCGTCCTGGCGCGTGCGAACAAGGATTGGGCCGAATCGGACAAGCTGCGCGAGTCCATCACTGCTTTAGGCTGGACGGTGCAGGATTCGAAAGATGGTTATAAGCTGGTGAAAAATACTTAAGTTACATATGTAGACGCGTACACTGGTTGTGGTATTTCCCTGTGTACATGTTTACCTGTGTACTTTCCCGCGATAAAATACACGCGCAGACTCTCAGAAGGAGATTTTCATGCGCGCTGTCGATATTATTATCAAGAAACGCGATAAGGCTGAGCTGACGCTTGCGGAGATCGAGTTTTTTATCAAGAGCTTCATTTCGGGGGAAGTCGCAGATTATCAAGCCTCTGCGCTGCTTATGGCAATTGTGCTCAATGGAATGACGCCGCGTGAAACGACCGACCTCACGCTGGCCATGGCTAATTCCGGTCACATGCTTGACCTGAGCGATGTCGTCGATCTGGCAGTGGATAAACACTCCTCCGGCGGCGTGGGCGACAAGACGAGTCTGGCTGTCCTGCCCATCGTCGCGGCGAGCGGATTGCCCGTCGGCAAGATGTCTGGGCGCGGACTCGGCTTCAGCGGCGGCACGCTCGACAAATTAGAGGCCATTCCCGGGTATCGCGTCGACCTGACCACAGAAGAATTTAAGCACCAGCTGAAGGAAAAAGGGATTGTCCTGACGGGCCAATCCCTGGACCTCGCACCAGCCGATGGAAAGCTGTATGCCCTGCGTGACGTGACCGGGACCGTGCAATCCATCCCCTTGATTGCCTCGTCTATCATGTGTAAGAAACTGGCGGCGGGCGCGCAGGCCATCCTGCTGGATGTGAAGACGGGGCTCGGCGCGTTCATGGAGACCCTGGAAGATGCGCGCCAGCTCGCGAATATGATGGTCGATATCGGTCAATTGGCGGGGCGCGAAGTCGTAGCGCTGCTCTCCGATATGAACCAGCCGCTGGGTCATGCCGTGGGCAACTCACTGGAGGTCATCGAAGCGGTGGAGACCTTGAAAGACAACGGCCCTGAAGATTTTCTCGAGCACTGCCTGCACGTCAGCGCGCACATGCTGGTGCTGGGAAAACGCGCAAAGAGCCTGGAAGAAGCGCGGGCCATGGCGGAAAAATCCATTGTGGATGGCTCTGCCTTCGAGAAGCTTCGGGTGCTGGTTCAGGCACAGGGCGGCGATGTTTCTTACGTGGACGACACGTCCAAGTTCTCGCGTGCTGAGTATATAGAAGAGGTTAAATCCCCGGAGAGCGGCTATCTGGCGCAAATCCAGGCGAGAATCATAGGGGAGGCCGCGGTGGGCCTGGGAGCGGGCCGGGCACGCAAGGGCGACCCGATCGACCACGCGGTCGGCATCATTGTCCACCATAAGGTGGGCGATCAGGTTGAAACCGGTGATCCATTATTCGCAATCCATGCGAATGACCGGGAAAAGCTGGCGGAGGCGAGAGAGTCCATCCTGTCTGCGTATGTCTTCGCCAGGGAGCCTGTGGAGCGGCTTCCGCTCTTTTACGAGTAATTTTGCAGTAAAACGCTCATAGGCTTGCATTAATTTTAAGAATGGGGCATACTTAATCAATACAGGAGCAGAGAATTTCATGGCGAAAGTATCCCTACGAGCCTATAACCGCGAAATCGAAGCAATGATCGACCGCAATCATCTGGATGAAGCGATCGCGCATTGCAAGCATATCCTCAAGACATTCCCCAAGCATCTTGATACCTACCGCCTTCTTGGCAAGGCCTATTTGGAGTATAAACGCTACCCTGAGGCGGCGGATATCTTTTCGCGGGTACTCGTAGCGGTTCCGAATGACTTTGTTGCCAATGTGGGGATGAGCATCATTCGCGATGAGGAAAACAAGCTGGATGATGCGATCTGGCACATGGAGCGTGCCTTTGAGACACAGCCCTCGAATGCTGCGATCCAGGGTGAGCTGCAGCGCTTATACGGTCGTCGTGACGGCGTCCAGCTTCCACGCATCCGCATGACGCATGGGGCGCTGGCGCACATGTACGTCAAGGGCGAGCTGTATCCGCAGGCGATCTCGGAGATCAAAAGTGTCCTGAAGGAAGACCCCGGTCGTGCGGATATGCAGGGCCTCTTGGCGCGTGCATATTATCACAGCGGCGCCAAGAATGACGCGGCGGAAGCCGCTTCCGCTGTATTGCGAACGGAGCCCTATGCCCTGGATGCCAATCGTATCCTGGTGGAGATTCTCGGCGCTGATCATCCTGAAAATGTGCATGCCTATCGCCAGCGTGTCATTGAGCTCGATCCGTATGCCGCGCAAGTCTCAGGCTCCATCTTCCAGGCTGACGAAGTGCCAGATGTGGCCGTGACACTGGAACGGCTTGACTGGAACGGCCAGCCCACCGGGATGCAGCAGGATTGGGAGAACAAAGGAGCGCTCTCCCTGGAGGGTGGCAGGCGCTCGGAGGAGGAGCCGGATTGGCTGAAGAATACCTTCAGCGAAACCCCTCCTCTGGTTGGGCAGCCTTTCGACGCAGCACCTCCATCGGCGAATCCGGCCGAACCTGCGGAGGATATTCCAGACTTCCTACGCGCCGCGGGATGGGGGCAGTCAACCGGTGCTTTCGATGAAGGCAAGTCTGCGTTCATGGAGAGCGAACCGGCTGCGGGTCAAGAGGCCCTCGCACCCGGCGATCTGCCAGACTGGATTAAAGCCATGGCTCCTGAGCAGCCTGCTGAAAGCAGCCCTGCCCGGGAAGAAGAATTACCGGATTGGATCAATAAGATCGATCCGAGTGTGTTGCCTGCCGCGACTGAATCGACCGACCAGCCGGATTGGATGAGCCAGGTAGAACAGCCCGCAGCACAGCCATCAGAAGATCAACCCGATTGGCTCAAGGGACTTGATTCCGCCGAAGAATCTGCTCCGACTGCGGAACAGCCGGACTGGCTCAAGGGATTTGAAAACGAAGCCCCTACGTCTCGCCCGTCCACCGGTGAGCTGGATTGGCTCAGCCACCTCGCCGAGGAAGGGAAACCTGCGGAGGCGCCGTCGAATGAATTCGATTTTCTCAATCCGCCTGCTGCACAGTCTGAAACGCCTGCATCGGAAGAGTTCGATTTCCTCAAAGACCTGGATCGACAGCCCGAATCCACGTCCGCATCTGCCGCGTCGGGGACCGATGACTTTGACTTCCTCAACGAACTGACAGCAGACAGTGAGCAGTTGGCTCCCACTTCTTCTCCAGCGGCCTCGACGCAGGATGATCTGGGCATGAGCGCCGAGGAGCAGGAAGATTCGTTTGCCTGGCTCGAGAACCTCGCCGCCAAACAGGGTGCAACCGAGGGTCTGCTCACCGATCCCGAAGAACGTTTAGAAGAAGAGCCAGACTGGATCAAGCAGGCCAAGGGCATGGAAACACAGCCCCCAGCCGCGCAGACTCCTGTCACACAGCCTTCCGCAGATCTGGAAGAGCTTGGCAAGAGTGAGCAGGAACAGGATGATTCGTTTGCCTGGCTGGAGAGTCTTGCCGCCAAGCAAGGGGCGACCGAAGGCTTACTGACGAAGCCCGAAGAACGCCTGGAAGAAGAACCCGAATGGGTCCGGCAGGCTAAGACTGTCACTGAGCAGCCTCAAGAAGCTCCAGCGGCACAAGCTCCACAGGAACAAGCGGAAGAGATTCCGGTCTCCGAGCCGGAAGCCTCTGCGAGCCTCGAAGAGTTAGGCAAGAGTGAGTCTGAACAGGACGACGCCTTTGCCTGGTTGGAAAGTCTTGCCGCCAAGCAGGGTGCCACCGAAGGCTTGCTGACGAAGCCCGAAGAACGCCTGGAAGAAGAACCCGAATGGGTAAAGCAGGCCAAGGATGTCGGCGCGGAGCAAATTGCGGCCCCTGAACAGCCCTCTTCCCTAGAGGATACTTCTGCCTGGCTGCGAAGTTTGGATGAGGAGTCCGCGGTTTCTTCACCTGAACCTGAGCCTGCCACATCAAGGGATGACACGGCCATATGGTTCAAGAATCTGGAGGAACCACAGAAGGAAGCCTCTTCGCAACCCGCCGAGGAAGCACAGTCTGAAGAATTGCCGGCATGGATGCAAAATCTTGAGGAAGATAGAGCCTCCGAGACAGTATTCAACATCCCTGCGGATGATGTCACAGCCAGCACACAAGAACCGAAGCAAGAAACAGTTCCATCTCCACAGGCCGAAGATCTACCGGAGTGGATGCAGGGTATCGAGGAAGAAAAGGCTGCTGATACGGTCTATAACATTCCGATCGGCGACATAGAAGCTCGCGCGGCAGAACAAGAATCGGTTTCGGCGCCAGAATCCGAGTCCCTGCCAGAATGGATGCAGGGTATCGAGGAAGATGAAGCGCCTGCGACAGACTTAAATCTCCCGGCGATTGAACCGACTGCTGAAGCCGGGGAGCAGGAACCTGTTGTGGATAGGGAGTGGATGAACGCCATCGAACAGGAATCGGTGATGGAAACCGCAGCCACCGATGAAGAAGCCACCGCAGCTCCGGCGGATGAGCTCCCCAGTTGGCTGAGTGAGTTGGATCAGGAACAGCAGCGGGCACAGACGCCAAGCGCGCACGATGCCGATTTGCCGTCGTGGCTGCGCGATGAGACCGGCGAGGTAGTGGCCGAACCCACCAGGATCCAACCGACCCGGGCGACGGACTGGCAGCCTGTCGAAGCGAAGCAGCCCGAACCTGAGGTGCAGCCTTCTGAGCCGGAGCCTGTCGCATCCCAGCCGGAGACGCAGGTTCCCGCCCCTCAGCCGGAACCGGTCATGGCACAGGCACCCCAGACAGAGAGTGCTGAAGTCGTGAATATTATCGAGGAAAAGATCGCGGCCGTGCAGGAACCCACTCCACCTCCCGCGCCACCGAGACCGCCCAGGCTCAAGGGAACAGGTAGACTGAGCATGCCGCTGGATCCGGTTCTGGGACAGGCACGGAATGAGCTTTCTGGCAGCAACGTTTCCAGCGCGCTCGAAAACTATACCCGGCTCATCAAGAAGGGACGCTTCCTGGATGAGGTAATTTTCGATTTGCGCGATGCACTGAACTATCGCTTCCCTGTCGATGTAGACATCTGGCAGACTCTAGGTGATGCCTATATGCGTGCCAACCGTCTGCAGGACGCATTGGACGCGTATACCAAAGCCGAAGAATTGCTCCGGTAGTGCTTCCTTAACACAGCACTGCACCGGCGTGGTTTGCCAAGCAAACCATGCGGTGAGGACACCACGGGCACGAAGGTAAAAAGTGATAAGAACTTTGTTTACTCACCTGCACCGCACTGCATCACATCGTATGTAGTGCGGTGCAGCGCGGTGCAAGTGTCGTGCCCTTTGTGTTTAAAGGTTTGTAAATCTTAAATTTTGGAGGAAATCTGTGGAACGATCGCTTGTCTTAGTCAAACCCGATGGAGTGCAGCGCGCGCTGGTGGGAGAGGTCATCTCGCGCCTCGAGCGCCGCGGTCTCCGTTTGGTTGCCGCAAAATTCATGCAGGTTAGCAAGGAGCTGGCGGAAACACATTATGCCATCCATAAAGGCAAACCGTTTTATGAAGGACTCATTTCTTATATTACATCGGCGCCCGTGATGGCGATGGTCTGGGAGGGTCCGAACGCGGTCGCCGCGATCCGCCAGACAATGGGATCGACCCGTCCGACCGAAGCCGCGCCCGGCTCGCTTCGCCATGACTTTGCCATCGAGGTAGGGCGTAATCTCACCCACGCCTCTGATTCTGTAGAGAACGGCGCCAATGAGGTCGCTTTGTGGTTCAAGAATGAAGAGCTTGTGGATTGGAATCGTGAAGTGGATCGCTGGGTGTTTGAGAAATAGAGAGGAGTAAAAGTAAAACGTCCCGTAGACAAAACGTTCTGCGGGACGCTTTTTTAAATGTTGAATATTCTCAATGGACGACGTCGATCGCCAGGCCCTCGCGGCTGGGGGTCACCTTGTAAGATGGCTGCATCCTGCCGATGGTTTGCTCGAACATTCGGTCCAGCGTATCGTCATTGTGCGTGGGATCATGATGAAATGGAGCAAAGTGCTTTACATCACATAATTTGGCAAACTGGAAAGCATGGACGATGCTGCTGTGGCCGAACCCCAGCCGGTTCCTATATTCGTCTTCGGTGTATTGCGTGTCGTGGATGAGCAGGTCGGCTCCTTCCGCAAGCTTATAGCCTGAAGTCCAGGAATTATCGACGCCAAAGGTCCGCCCGCTGAGTGCCGGCTCGTGATCCGGCAGATAGGTGATGGCGGCATTTCGGGATTGAACGCGGTAGCCAATCGTCGGGTTGGGATGAATGATCAATTGCGCGTTGACCTTGAACTCCCCGATTTCCATCACGTCGGATGGCAATTCATGGAAATGAAGATTCGCTGCCAGCTCGCGCACGCTGACAGGAAATAAAGGCGGGGACAAATACTTTTGTAGTCGGGCATCTAAAGCCAGTGTAGTGCTGGCCGGTCCCCAGATGTGGATCTCTGCACCGGGGCGGCGCAAGGGAGCAAAGAATGGTAACCCCTGGATGTGATCCATGTGCAGATGTGTAAGCAAGATGTGAGCCTGCTTGAGGGTTGGCGGCAGGCTTTGCCCCAAATTTCGGATGCCTGTCCCTGCATCGAGGACGAGCAGGGTGCCTTCATCCCCCTGTACGGATACGCAGGATGTGTTGCCTCCATAACGGGCAGTATCGGCGCCGGGGGAAGCGAGCGAGCCGCGTGTTCCCCAGAACGCGACCTTCACTTAGAGCTCTCCCAAAAGATGGCGACGGCCCCAAGGAAACGGTCGGCCTGGCCGATCAATGGAAAAGCAGTCACCTCGATCTTACGTGAAACGCCATCCTGGCCATGGATACTGAATCGCTTATGGGCCGGGTGACGCTCCTTCAAAGCAATCATGAGAGGCAAGTCTTCTGGCGCAATTAAATTTCCCTCTGCATCAAATGGCTGAAACATAGTGGTCCATTCCTGGGCCGGCATCATTCCTGTTTCGGTGTAGCTTTGCCCCAGAATTTGCTCAGCAGGCTCATTGTAAAAAATCAAATCGCCTTCGGGGTTCACAATGAAGATGGGCATTGCCAGACATTCAGCCAGATGTCTTGATAGTATGACTTCGATTTCCTGCTGAGACATATCCATGTTCCTTACGAAGACGAGAGAGCTGGCAGCTCTATTGCATCCTTAACAAAACTTTTCCGTCGTTCCACAGCTCTTCTAGATCGTAATACTCGCGCATATCGGGAGAGAAAAGGTGCACGACCACATCTCCATAATCCAGCACAAGCCAGCCTTCCTGCGCCTGTCCTTCGATGCGTCCTTTTTTCTTGTGTTCCTGTTTGGTTGCCTCCAGCACACCTTTGGCCAACGCGTCGAGCATACGGTCACTCGTGCCGTTGCAGATGACGAAATAATCGGTAAATGATGCGATGTCCTTGATGTCGAGAAGCAGAATGTCTTCGCCCTTTTTGTCCTCCAGGGCTTCGACGATTTTATGTGCAAGATCAAGTGCGTTCAGATATCACCTCATGAGGTTCGTAGTAGCGACTTCAGTCGCTCTTTGCCAAACGACTAAAGTCGTTATTACTTTTTTAACGGAGCGGAATACAACCGCGTATAGATCGAGCCGCTGGGCTTCAAGTCGCTTTTATACAAGTGGACTGAGTCTACCCTGGCCGTGCCCAGCAGGTCAATCCTTGTGGACTCGAGGGCGCGGCGGATCGTCTGCTGTTCGGTCGCGGTCACGTTTTGTTTGACTCGTCCAACCGTCAGGTGGGCAGAGAATCCACGCTCCTCCGATTCATAGCCCAGCCTGCGCGCCGCTGCTTCAACTCCGCGCTGAAGTGCATCCAGTGTTGATGGGGCCTGAATCCCTACGTAGAGCACGCGCGGACGTTTGAGAGTTGGGAAGGATCCGAGTCCGCTCAGGCTTAGATCGAAACAATGGAACATATCTGCTTCTGCGCGCAGCATCTCGGAGAGCATTTCTACATTCGTGGGGGCAACATCCCCCAGAAATTTAAGCGTCAAATGCATATTTTCGACGGGAACCCAGCGGACAATCGATCCGACCTGTTTTTGTAGAGGGGTCGTTGCCTTGCCTACGGCTTCACGCACCTCACGTGGGATTTCAACGGCAATGAACGCGCGCAGCAAATTCATAAGCTCAAGTGGATGTGGATTGACGGCCCAGAGCTCGCTCTACAGCTTCTTTCAACTCCAGAAAGCCAATGGGCTTCGTGAGGTAGGTGAATGCACCTGCCTCCAGTCCAATCTTGATATCCGCCGGCGTACTCTTCGCTGAGACGACGATTACAGGGATCGTGGCCAGCTCCTGATCCTGGCGCATCTGCCGCAAGATGTCGAGTCCCGATACCTCTGGCATCATGATATCGAGAATAATAATGTCCGGTTTTTCCGTTGCGATCAGGTTGAGAGCCGGCGTACTGGAAGATGTCTTTAGCACACGAAAACCGCTGACTCGCATCATCTCGGCAAATAGCTCAGCGGCATCGGGTTCGTCTTCAACGATCAGGACGGTTTTCTCGGGCGAGGTCATGAATGGTTTTTCTTTGAATAACAATAGCATAAGACAGACGGAATCGCAAGAGGATGAAACGGTGAGCACAGTCGAAGCGATTCTGTAAGATTTATCCGTCCTTCTCTATCTACATAGTGCCGCCTCCTTTACTTTATATTGGAATTTCAACCTACAAATCCATTGCAAGAGTAAAGTCATTTGTGAGACAGGAGGTAGGAGTCTGACGGAATGAACAAATCAGCCTTGTGAGGGCTTGATCCTGCTAACGATTCAAACGACCTATCTGCACAAGGCTAGACGAACTGGAGAGTTTATGAGTGAACTGGAAGATTTTCGCGCAGAAAAAGACGAGTTCTTTGGGACGCACCCGCAAAGTCCGCTGACACCGGAACAAAAGCGCGGCTTCAAAGGGTTGACCTATTTTCCGGAGAATGAGGCCATGCGCCTCGAGGTAGAAGTGGAACGTTTATTCGACCAGCAGCCCATGCAGATGCAGACGTCCACAGGCGGCGTGCAAACGTATGTCCGCCATTCCCGCTTCAAATTTGAGGTGGAAGGCCAGGAAGCAGAGCTAACCATTTATCAGAATGAGCATGGATACTTTCTGCCCTTTGTAGATTCGCTGGCTGGAAGGGAAACCTATCCTGCCGGGCGCTATCTGGAGCCGGAGGAGCTGCATGGGAATCGCTTCCTGGTCGATTTCAACCTGGCCTATAACCCGTATTGTGCCTACAATGAAATGTGGTCCTGTCCGATCACGCCGGCAGAGAACCGATTGAAGGTACCGATTCGCGCCGGTGAAAAGTTATTTGAGAATCATTAGGGCCTTAAAGGTTTCCTTAAGGTTGACCAGGCATTTGCATGGGTAAAGCTGGAACTCAAAAATTTCTGGCCCTGCCGGCAAGACCTTAGGTCCGGGGAATAAAATGACGGGCTTCAGCCCGTCATTTTTCATCCTTGCTCGTTTTCTCGAGAACGTCCAAAAGTGCTTCGTACTCTTCACAACACTCCGAGCAGATATCCAGATGCTCACGCACGAGGGGCATGAGCTGGGCCGCGTCCTTTTGACCGATCTCTCTCTCAACATATTCGTCGATCCGGGCATAAACTTCATCGCAGGGAATATCCTCTTCGCGAACGCTTTCGAGAACGCGCAGAAACCCCAGCACAGCCTCGTTGGGGAGATCCTCCCGATGATTGAAGCTGCTCTTAATCTTTTGAATGAGGGCTCGGATGTTCATATTCTTTGTCTTTGATGTCTGACATATCAGCAATCTTACTTTTGCTCAAAAAGTGTTAGGACTTCGTTAGGCGTGATATCCTCTGCAGAAAGCCTGCGTTTGAGCCGAAGACGGGCGTCATGGAGCAGCTTGTAGAGGGCGTTTCGGTTTGTCTTAAGCCTGCGCGCTGCATCCTCCATGGGCATGTCCTGTACGCCCAGCAGAATCAGCGCCTGGCGCTGGCGGTCCGTTAATTCCTCCTCGATGATGCGGCTGACGCGCGCCAGCATATCGGCGCGTTCGGCAGAGGTTTCAGGGCCGGCCTGGGGATCGGCCAGCAGGCCCGGGGGAGGCGGAAGTTCCTCATTCTCTGTCAGCTCGTCCAGAGAGGAGTCGCGCCAGCGCTTGCGGCGGAGCTCCGTCAGCGCGATGCGCACGGCGATCTTATGAACCCAGGTGGTGAACTGGCTCCGTCCCTCGAAGGTGTTTAGCTGGTCAAGGACGCGCAGGAGGGTTTCCTGAGTCACTTCCTCGACGAGTGCATTGAATTGTGGCTGGTCGGGGGAAAGCCAGCGCGAAAGCGCATAAGGCAAACCTTTTTGAATGATCGCGCGTAAATCTTCCAGCGCGGCTTCGCGCGCAGGGCCGGGAGTTCCCAGGTCTGCTACCCAGGCTTCGTTGGTTCGGGTGGGCATATCCGTTGAATTATACCCTTCGGGTGTCATAGAAGACAGTAGTGTTGAAATAAAAAATAACGAGCCGTAGGCTCGTTATTGTGGGCGCACAGGGACTCGAACCCCGGACTTCTACTGTGTGATAGTAGCG
>LLBY010003168.1_pt3 | contig 17204 bp, 10 predicted proteins | sample 1489401 | NCBI WGS metagenome assembly LLBY01 (sample SAMN04092656, study PRJNA295927) | soil metagenome | biome: Soil prokaryotic community; feature: Bulk soil; isolation source: soil from tomato rhizosphere | host: tomato cultivar Hawaii 7996 | place: South Korea | collected 2011-11-01 | reverse complement strand
GTGGGTTTTGTTCGGCGGCGGTCGCTCCGGCGACCGCCGCTTTTTTTGGGTGTGCCGAGCATGACAGCCGGTTCGAGAGGTGAAAGTCCGGCAAATGGCCGCGCGAGCGGAGCGGCAGTCGGGGCGATAGACAGGGCGATGGAGCCTGCCCCTGATTTCACGCTCGGTTGGTGAAAATGATAAACCTCGACGCGATCCCGTTTCTCGTCGTTCAGAACCAGAACTTGGGCGCGGTGCCGTCGCTCTTCATGCCAAATCCCTCCAGATTTGATGAGCTGGCGGGGGTGAATCCCCTCCACGTAACGTGACCGTCCACGAAGCCGGTGTGCGCACCGCTGGGTTTGTCGCCCTGCATGTGATTGCTGACGTTGACGGGGAGACCGCCACCAGCGTTGGCAAAACTATCCAGCGAGGTGTTGGCGGAAATGACGGCGTCCACCACCAAGGGGCGACGACTCGACGGCAGATAGCTCGTTGCCACCGCAGGCGGACGCGGGAAGGGAAAATCAGAACGTAACTTGTCGTTGAGGTAGTTGCGATTGATCTGCTTGGTTCCATCCACTAGGAGCACATAGCCGGTGACGGCGAAGCTGGTGAGGCTGCCTCCATAGGTCCACATGCGCTCCGGATCGTTTTCCAGCAGCATTTTCGAGGAGGGGCAGTAGAGCACCTCACGTCCGGCGCTGTTCACGATGTCGTTGGCCAAGGAGTGGGCCACGTCCCAGGCCCAGTTTCCACCGGTGTTGGTCGGGAAGGATTGTCCCTTGGTTTGGTTGGCCGAATTGATCAGGGCGATCGTGATCTGCCGGACGTTGCTCATGCATTTGGCGCGCTTGGCCTGCTCACGCACCCGGGACACGGTGGGAATAAGAATAGCGGCGAGAATGCCGATGATGGCGATGACGGTGAGCAGTTCGATCAGCGTGAAACCGCGACGAGAGAGGGGGAGCTGGCAAAGGGAGGGCGACATAAACGGGCCTGGGTTAATGGACTCGAACGTGGATGGAGCGGATGGGAGAGGACCCGCGGCCGCCGCCCGGGGGGGCGGCCGCGGTTTGTCGCGCGGTTTATGGCGCGGTAACGACAAGCCGCAGGAAGCGTCGCGCTTGAGCGGAGAGCGCCACGGTGTCGTTGTAGATTTCGGTGCCGGGGGCGCCGAATTCGGGATAGGTGTGGACGGTGTTCCAGGCGGCCAGGTCGTCGCTCGCCTCAATGGTGTAAACCAAGGCGTCGTCCGCCATGTGGTTGAATGTGAGGGTGAGGAAGCTTCCGGAGCGTCCTGCCGTCACTGGACTGGCGCCGGCCTCGGTCGGGTCGGTGTCGAGTGCGTATTCAAGCAGGTTGACGAGACCGTCGGCGTCGGGGTCGGCGGTGTTGGCTGCGTCGCCCGTGTTGGCGGTGGTCGAGAAGTGCGTCTGGCGCCAGGACTCGATGCCGGACAAGGTGCCCGCCTGCACGGTCACGGTGGCGGTCGCCTCGTCGAACTGATATATGCCCTTGATCCACTTGCGGGAGCCGGCGGCGGCGGCGTCCGAGGTGAAGCCGGTGACGGTGAAGCCGGCGCCGAAGGTCTTGGCTCCGGTGTTGGCGAGCAAGGTCCAGCTGGAGCCCGGCACGGTGCTGGCCGAGGTCGTATTGATGACAAAGGCACCCTGGAGGCTGGCGGGGCCGGAACCGACGACGGCGTTGGTGATGCCCGCGGCGCCGAGCACGAAGCGCTGGCTGCCCGATGCGGTCAGAATGTAACCGCCGGTGTTGGCGACGTTCAGGTTGCCGTCGAGCAAGACCGCGCCGCTGAAGCTCACGTTGTTGCCACCGCTGAGGAGCAGTTGTCCCGGGCCGGAGACCGTGGCCGACACGACGAAGTGGCCGTTGTTGGCCCAGAGTTCGGAGGCGCGAGCGACATACACGGCGCCGCCCAGCTCCACGGTGGTGCCATTTCCGGCCGCTTGGTTGATGAGGGCGCCGTCGAGGTAGAGTTCGGGGAAGCTGACCTTGCCGGTGGTTTTCCAGATGAGGTTGGCCGTGGTCGTGCTTGAGGTGGTGAGAATCAGGCGGTCGCCGGCGAAGGTGTGGTCGCCGCTGGTTGGGGTGCGAAGGCCATTCTGCCAGACCACATAGTCGCGACCCACGACGGGTGCCTGCGCGTCGCTCCAATTCAGGGATGTATTGAAGGAATTGGTGTCGAAGGCATCGCCGACAAGCAGCACCGGGCCGTCAGGGTAGCCGTCCGCGTCGAGGTCGCCGACGACCTCGACCGCGAGCTCGACGATGTCGCTGATCATCGTGACGCTTTCGCGGGTGGCGATGCAGCGGTAGCGGGCGGCGTCGGGAGAGCCCACGGCGACGAGGGAGAGTGTGGGGGAATCGGCTCCGTCAATATCGCTCCAACTGGCACCGCCATCGGTGGACTTTTGCCACTGGAAGGCCGGGGCCGGGCTGCCGATGACGCCGAAGGTGTAGGCGGCGTTGAGACCGCCCATGACGGTGCGGGTGGCGGGCGAGGGCTGGCTGACGACGGTCAGCGGCACCTCAACAACCTCGTCCGTGACGAGGAGCTGGAAGCCGACCAGCGGGATGCGTCCGCCATCGGCGTCCGCACCGAGCGTCCAGGCCACGGAGCCGTCGGTGGCGACCACGCCCTCGAAGCGGACATAGGCGGCGGAGGCCCCGTTGGTATATTCGAAGTTATTGTATTCGATGTTTCGGCCGGCGTCGTCGAAGAAGCCGTTGACGATGGTGCCGGGTGTGCCGGGGGGCAGTCCTTGGTCGTTGTTCAACGCGGCCAGGGTGACGGTGGCGGTGTCGTTGGTGGTGCTCTCGAACAGCGCGGTGCTGTTCTTGCCGTAGGCGTAAACCAAGAGGGCGACGCGGTGGCCGGCGAACTGGTCGAGACCGGCCACCCGGGCGCTTATCGGAGTCCCTTGGTTGTCGGTGTAGAGGTAATCGCGGCTCAGGGCGACCGCCGGGCTGGAGGCGATGGCGCCGAGGGTGGTGTTGTCCTCGACCCCGCCGGCGTCGGTGTAGGTGAAGGTGACGCCGGGCAAGGTGAGCCCGGTGGATTCCTTGGTGACGGAGCGGGTGGCGGTGCCGGCCGCGCCGAGGATGCCGTTCCATGAGGTGTCGCCCGATCCGAAATTGTCGTCGGTTTGGGTGCCGTCGGCGCGCAAGATGCCGTGGCCGGCGTAGGTCGGCGTGGAAGCGGTGTTGAGGTCGCCGTTGATCAGGACGGAACGGGCGGAGTCCACGACGACGAGCGAGGCGGTGGCGCTGGCGGTGGTGGGCGAGCCGAGGCCGGAGGAGACCTCGGTGACGACCACGGTGTAGTCGCCGGTCGCGGCGGAGGAGGCGGAGCCAACGGTGAGAGTGGCCGCGGTTTCGCCGGGGAGGTTCACGCCGTTTTTTTGCCACTGGTAGGAGAGGACGCCGCCGGAGTTGGCGTTGGTGGCGGCGACGGAGAAGGTGGCGGTGCCGCCGGCGGGCTTGAGCACGCTGACGGGCGGGGTGGTGACGAGCGGCGGGTAGGCGGTGCCGGCGGGGGTGGTATCCACGATGCTGATACCGGCGATACCGCCCGCGTTCTGGTTGGTGACGACGTCGCTGACGCGCAGCCGGAGGCTGGCGCCGGTGACATTGGCGAAGCGCACAAACGTGGCGGTGGGGGCCGACTGAGCATCGGAGACGGAAGCCGAGTTTCCGAGCATGAGTGGCGAGGCCCCGGTGTATTGATCGTGGGCGGTGAGCCGGTAGTAGCGGGTGGTGCCGGCATCATCGTTGATCGTGGCCTGGCCCACCGGGCCGACGTGACCACCGGCGAGATACACATAAACGTCGTAGTTCAGATAGGGGATGTTTTCGAAATCGACGACCGCTCCGGTGTTCGCCCGGGACTCGATGTAGCCGTGCAGGAGCCTGGCGTCGGGGGTCTTGGACGCGATCGTGCCGGTGGCGGCCTGCGGCCCCCAAGAGCCTGCGGAGGCCCAGGTGGCCGTTGTCGTTGTGGCCGAGCCGGTGTTGTCCTTGAGGGCGAGGGGGCTGGTCTGGGTGTTGACCTGGCTGGCGGTGGCGGAGTTGTTCCAGTTTTGGACCGGGAGAAAGCCGGCTGCATCGGCCGGCGCGAGGGTGCCGAGCTCGAGCGACCAAGGGGCCTGGGTGGAGGTTCCGACGAATTTCAGGCCGATGGCGCGGTCGGGAGTGGCGACGTCGAGCACATGGAGCACGGTGCTGACGGTGGTCGATGTGGCGGAGCCGGTGTCGGCGAGGCCGGCGGGATCGGTGACGGTTACGGAGTAGGAACCGGTGGCGGCGGCGGTGGCGTCGTTCACGGGCAGGGTGGCGCCGGTGGCGCCGCCGATGGGCGTGCCGTTGAGCGACCATTGGTAGGTGAGCGTGCCCAGGCCGGATGCGGTGGCGGCGAGGGTGACATCGGTGCCGGCGCGAACCGTGCCGCCGGGCGTGACGCTGATCGACACGGTGGGGGCCGGGTAGGTGACGGAGAGTGTGGTGGCGGAGCTGGCGACGGAGCCGTTTCCATTGGTGCCGACGACGCGGAAGAGGACGTTGTTATCGGCGTAGGCGACGGGATTGAGCGTGTAGCTGGCGGAGGTCGCGCCGGAAATCGGGGTCCATGTGGCGCCGCCGTTCACGGACTTCTCCCACTGAAAGGCGGGCGCGCCGGTGGCGAAGGTGGTGAGGGTGACGCTCTGCCCGACGACGGCCGAGGTGCTGGAAGTGAGATCGGTGGTGAAGACGACCGGGCCGGCGATATCGTAGTTCAGGAACTGGGCGGGCGTGAGGGCGGTGTCGCTGAAACGGACCTCATCGATGTAGCCGTTGAACCAATCGCCCGGGTTGGTGCCGTAGTAGCCGCGGCCGATGCTCCAAGCGGTGCTGGAACCGGCGGTGGGCACGAAGAGGCCGGTGAAGCCGGTGGTGGAGCCGACCTCGTTGCCGTTGACGTAGAGCTTGAGCGTGCCGGCGGCGGCATTGCCCACGGCGGCGACGTGATACCAGGTGCCGATGCTGGGCACGAAGCTGCTGTTCACCTGCACGTTGGTGTTGGTCTTGGTGACGCACTCGACGCGGAAGCCGTTGTTCGCCCCGCTCTTGGCGAGGTAAAAAAGCGCGGCGGGGCCGGGTCCCTGGCCGGGGTTGCCGCTGTCGTCGCGGCCGACCATGGACTGCCAGCTGCTGAGGCTGTTCATCTGGACATAAACCTCGATGGTGAAGTTCAGGAACGGGGTGGTCGCGAGCGCTCCGGTGAGAGAGGAGGAGTGAAACTCGTTTCCGGCGGTGTAGTTGCCGGCGAGGGTGTTGGCGGCCTGGGTCTGAGGCACCGGGCTGACGGGTATCAGGGAGGTGAAGGTGGTGGCGGTGCCGCCGGCGGTCATGGGATTGCTGCCCACCGAGTCGGTCAGGGTGGTGATCGTGCCGCCATCGACGCCGTCCTCGAAACGGTAGTGGGCGATGGTCGCAGCGGAGGCGGTCGCGGCCGAGAGCAGGCAGGCTCCGGCGATGGCGAGCGGAGCGAGCCATCGGGTGAAGGCGGCCACAGGCGAATGAGTGCGCCGGGGCGTCTGACCGGACACGAGTTTACGGGCGGGGATGGGATTCATGGGGCAGGGAAAGCGAGGCGGGTCGGGAGGGGAGGGGCCGACGGGGGGGCGGGCGCGAAGCGGGGCGGAAAGGGGGCTGTCCTCACACGCGCCTTTATTTGACTCGGTCCGCCAAAAATCTGGCGGGGGATATGAAAAACGACCCGATCCGAAGCCGGTCACGTCGAGCGTAAAGGTGGTCTGGCCGCCGACGTGTTGGCCGGCGGATTTGCCGTTGACCCAGACTGTCGCGTAGGTGCCGACGCCTTCGAAGAACAGGAACGGCCGCCGCCCGCGCTCGGATTCGGGCACGGCAAACTCGCGCCAATACCGGGCGTTGCAGTGGCGGTTGCCGTGGAGCAAGCGGTGCGCGCCCTCGTAGCCGTCCCAATCGTGCGGCATGTCCACGGACAAGCACGCGGAGTCGTCGTAGCCGGACCGCTCGAAGCCTTCGTGGTCCGCCGTGTTGGCCTCGCCCGCCACCGTGCGTCAGCCGGTGTTGATTAGAGTCGCTCGCCGCGGCTTTGCGACGGTCTCGGTGGCTTGGGCGGGCCAGAGGCCGACAAACGCAAGTCCGAGAAGAAGCGTCAGCTTTGCGAGGAGCGGCGAAGCTCGCAGGCGGCGGAGCAACGTGTGCTGGGGCGGCGGGAACGGCTATGCGCCGCGGGGGACGGCATCATCGAGGTCTGAATATTTCGAGGCGGGATCAGTGGCGGATGGAGATATGAACACCGGACGGTTTAGTCCGGGCTGATCACGGCCGCATAGCCGCCGCCCGGCTGAAGACGAAGGGAGAGGCTGCGGGCCCGGCCGAGTTCGCGAGTCGTTTCCACCACGGTCTCGGGCGTGGCGGAATTGTCGCCGTCGGCAAACTCGCGCAGGCGCCAGTCGCGACGTTTGGCGCCGAGGAAATCGAGCGGAACGTCCAGCGTGACGGCATCGTCGCCGTTCATCGCGGCGACATACCAGCGCTTGCCGGAACGACGGGCGATGACGATGTGTTTATCGACTTCGGCGGAGAGGACGACGCTTTCGTCCCAGACGGTGGGCAGCCCGCGGAAGAACTCGACGCCAGGCTGGCCGCGGTAGTTGGCGGGGCTGTCGCAGAGGACGAGCAGGGGGCTGCGATACACAACGGTCATCGCGAGCTGGCGGGCGCGGGTGCCCATGGTCTGCGCGGGATGGGTGACCTGGAAGGTGGACGGGGTGCGATTGAGGAAGCCGCCGGGGGTGTAGTCCATCGGGCCGAGCAGGCCGCGGGTGAAGGGAAGGACGAGGGAGTGGTGGGCGTCGTTTCGGTTGCCGTGGAGTTTGTTGTATTCATTTCCCAATACGCCTTCCTGAGTGATGAAGTTGGGGTAGGTGCGGGCGAGGCCGGTGGGTTTGTAGGCGCCGTGGATGTTCACCATGAGGCGATGGCGCGCGGCGGCTTCGAGCATGCGGACGCACCACTGGACGGCTTCCTGGGAGTCGCTGTTGACGAAGTCGATCTTCACGCCGACCACGCCGAGGGAAGCGAGATAGGCGAAGGTTTTTTCGACGCCGGCGGTTTCGAGATCGAGGGAGTGTCCCCAGACGAAGAGCCGGACGTTTTTGGCGCGGGCGTAATCGACGAGGCCGGGCAGATCGATGTCGGGGACGCTCCGGGTGAAGTCGCCGGACGGCTGGTTGGGCGGGGAGAAGAGGTTCTTCCGCCAGTCGGTCATGTGCTGATACCAATACCAGTCCACGATCTGGTAGGGCCAACCCATCTCGGAGGCGAAATCGATGTATTCGCGGTGGGAGCGGTTGTCGCCGCGAGCCTCGAGGGCGGTGTATTTGGGCTGGGAGGGGTTGAGGCCGGTCCACCACGCATCCCACGCGCTGACGCCGGGTTTGATCCAGGAGGAATCGGCGACGCGAGAAGGTGTCGCGAGGGTGGCCACGAGGTCGTTGGTGACGAGATCGCCGACGGTGCGGCCGACCATGAGCACGCGCCAAGGACTGAGCATCGGGACGCGGCCGACGACGGCGCCGCGTTTGTCCTGACGCGGGGCGAGCTCGGCGCGCACGGCGGTCTCGCCGGTGCCGGTGAGGAAGAGGCCCGCCCAATCGAGGAGGTCGGACTCGGCTACGGCGACGTATGCGGCGGGCGTTTCCACGAGGAGGGGGAGGACGGAGCGGAAGGGTTGGCCGCTACGGTTTTTGTCAGGTGACTGTTGGGGGATGGCGGAGAGCGTGCGTTCGCGGTAGGTGTTCTCGGCGCACTCCGATTCGTCGCCCGGCCATGCGCGGTGGTCGGCGGGGAAGCGAAACTCGGTGAGTTCGCGCGTGAGGGTGAATTCGCCGAGGCCGGACGCCTCGGGCAGGTCGTAGCGGAAGGCGATGCCCTCGTCGTAGGCGCGGGCGACGATAGCGAAGGCACGGGCGGGGGAGGCGGGCGTGGAGGGCTCGCGGAGTTCGAGGCGAAGCTCGCGAAAGCGGTCGGGCACGGTGCGGCGTTGGCCGAGCGGATCGTCCCAGGTGGCTTTGCGTGCCGTTTTCTTGGTGTTGGTGATTTTGGCGGCGGGGCCGAGGGTGGTGCCGTCGGCGAAGGCGAGGCCGAGGACGGAATCGGCGAGAAGGGGCTTGCCGTCGAATTCTACACGGTAACGGAGACCAGCGCTGTCGGAGATGACGATCGTGAGCTTGTCACCGGGCGAGCGCAGGCGGTGCTCGGCGGCCGACGCGAGGGATGCCAGCAGCGCGGCAGTGGCGGTGAGGAGGGAGGGGAGGAGGCGCATGGGAAAGGGAAGGGAGAGGGGAGTGTTGATGGATCCGTAACGCTTGTGGTGTATTGGAAGCGATCAGCGTCCCTCAGTGCGTCCAATGGAACAAAATATTCACCCCGTCCCTTATTCGCCTCGTCATTCGCCTTCGCTAACACAAGCACACTGAAATCATGTCCCCCGTCGAAATCGCCAAAAAATACATCCACTCCGTGCAAGCCGGAGATCAAAGCAGCCTGGCCAACATCGTTTCGCCGAACGTGGTCTGGCACCAGCCGGGCAAAAATCGGTTCTCCGGCACCCACTGTGGAATCGTCGAGGTCATGACGATGATCGGCCAAATGATGGAGGTGTCCGGCGGAACTTTCGCCATCACCCGGGCCGGCCGTTTCATGGAAAACGGCGGCTGGGTCGTGATCGAACTCGAATTCGCTGCGCAGCGACCGGGGATGGCACTCGTGCAACCGGGAGTTGATCTGCTGCGAATTGACGACGGCCGTATTGTCGAGGTGCGCTTGTTCTCGAGCGATCAAGACGCCGAAGACGCTTTCTGGGGATGCGGAGCCAAAAGCTGAGGCCACCCGCGAGACCACCGGAATACCCCACACGAAGAAAATTTGACGCAGACGACGGCCCGCCGACGCATGTCGTTTATTACGGCCGCCTCCGGCGCCGCCTTCCGCCACATGAAACATGCCTGCTCCCTCCTTCTTGCCGCCTCGCAGGCCCTTCGCCGACCTGCCCGCCGCCGACGCCCCGTCCGGCCCCGCCGGTTTTTCCCCGCATTCGCTCACGATCCTCAAGGCGAGTCTCTGAACCGATGACGAGCGCGCACCGCGCGCTCGTCTCGTTCCGTTGCTAACGAGTTGATCGTCGCCGCTCTCTGGCGGCGTCGACGGGCAAAGGGGGGAACAACGTAAGGGAAGAAGCGCCAGGCTTCATCAAATGGACGCTTACGGTGAGGCTTGAACGAACCTGCCCTTTTTCGGGACGAAATGAGCGCCGGAAAACGAGTGGGAACGGGCAATTAAACACGGATCGTTTCACCATCGGCGGGGAGCAGAAGCTTGTCCGAAAACCCGTGATGTTTTGCGAACGTGCGCAAGGCCGAACGCGTCAGCACGCAATGGTTAACCGCCTCCATGTGAGTGCCGACAAGAGTGGCTGATGGGGCGGTGTTGTGCGCTTCAAGGACGTCCGACGCGTTCATGATTAACTGACCCAAACCAGCGGCCTGTGCGTTGCCGCAGTTCAGGATTATCACCTGCGGGGAGTGCTGAGAAATCGTCTCGCGGACTTTGTCATACCAAATCGTATCTGCCGCCAGATAGAGCGTCTTGTGCGACGGATGGCTGAACACTGAGCCACAAACGCGCAAAAAGTCGGTGCCCATCGCGTCGAATACAGCCTTCACCCCGTGCAAAGCATCGGTCCGAGTAAGGGTGACGCCTTTGAATTCTGTCGTTCGCGCCAAGATACGCACATCGGTGAAACCTGCCTTTTTGACCTCTCCGGCATCCACCTGGTCTTGGACGAAAATCGGGATTGATTTTGGAAGGGCTTTCGCAGCCGCATCGTCCCAATGGTCCAGATGCAGATGGGTCAGGAGCACCGCATCCACCGCGATGATTTCCTTCAATGAAAAGGGCAGTGGAACGAGCGGATTCCTCAACTCTTCGTTTAGTGTGCCGGCAAACCCTGCATAAGCACCCGCGTCGCCAAGCATGGGATCAACGAGGAAGCGAACTCCGGCATAATCGATTCGTAACGTCGCATTGCGGATCTGTGTGATGTCGATGCTGTTTGTGCTCATGGATGTATCGGTTGAAAAGTTGAGTGGGTAATGTAAATGTCTTAGTAGTCAGTCGGGTTTTCTGCGGAAGTTCCATTGAGGTGAAGGATGCGCAATTGGCCATCCGACTGGAGCGTCGCACGGCAAATGTGCGCGCTATGGATGGACCAGTTCCTCACCGAGGCGCCGCCGCTGATAACGGGCGGCCGTTCGTTCAAAGGCGTCGCGAAACTTTGCGGCCCGTATAGCGCACGGTGGCTGTCTTCGTTGCCGGTTCCAGGCCAGTGCCGTTTCCCGGGGTCACGAGGACGATCTGAAACTCGCGCTCCTTGGGCATGCCAGGGAAACCGCCGCGGATCGCGCCGATCGTCAGCTCGCGGCGTTTGTCGCTCCAGTTGATCGGAATCACGGAGTGCTGTCCTTTCTGGTAGCCCCAGCCTTCGCCGGCGTCCTCGTAGAGGAGGTAGGAGCCGTCGGTGCCGGGATAGACGCGCAGCTCGAGCGGAGCCGAGAGGGCTTGGCCGGAGTGTTGCACGCGGGGGCCGAGCGGCAGGATGGAGCCGGCTTTCACGAAAAGCGGGGAACGCGACAGCGGGGCGTCGGCCTGGACGGTCTGTCCGCCGGACAACGCGCGACCGGTCCAGAAGTCGATCCACGCGGAGTTTTTGGGCAGGTAAACGTCCACGCTGGCGGCGGTGTCCTTCACCGGCGTCGAGTCCCGCCCGTAGAACATGGGCGCGAGCACGGGGGCGATCATGAACTCGTCGCCGACCATGAACTGGGTCTTCAGGTCGTGAGTCGCGACGTCCTCGGGAAACGAGAAGGCGACGGGGCGGATCCAGGAGGCGTTTTGCCGCGAGACTCGTCCGCTCAGTGAATAAAAATGCGGCAGTAGCCGATAGCGCAGGTCGATGGCTCCGATGATGGCGTCGTAGAACGGCGTGCCCGGTTCGCCGAAACGCCAGGGCTCGCGCGGTGTATCCGTTCCGTGACTACGGAACATCGGGAGGAAGGCGCCGAACTGGAGCCAGCGCGTGTGGAGTTCGCGGTAGCCGAGGTCGGCCACGCCCTTGTCGAACTGTCCGCGCCAGAACCACTGCGACCTGGTGGACACAAAGAAAGCGCCGACGTCGGTGGTGACGTAGGGGTAGCCGGCGGCGCTCATGCTCTGCATCGAGGCGACTTCCTTGGCGAGCGTCTCCCAGCTCGCGGTGATGTCGCCGGTCCAGATGACCGAGCCGGTGCGTTGGCCTCCGGCGTAGGTGGAGCGGGTGAGGTTGAGCACGCGGCGGTCGGGCGCGGCGGCGCGCTGGTTTTCGAAGATGCCGATGCCGCTCCAGAGGCCGTAGGCGTTGAGGTGTTGCGGGTCGATGATCTTGGCCAGGCCGGCGATGTTGGCGGCGTCCGGATCGGCGGGGCGGTCTTTTTGCCAGTCCGCGTTTTCGGGTTCGGTGGAGTCGCACCACCAGCCGTCCATGCCGTGCCGGCCAAAGGGTTTCCATGCGGCGGTTTCCCAGTAGAGTTTGCGCGCCTCGGGATGGGCGAAGTCGATGAAGGGCGTGCCGGCGAGGGTGTGGCCGGCGTCCTCGAGCGCCTTGCCGGCGGTGGAGCGGTCGCTGGGGTTGGGCCAGATGGAGATGATCACGCGGGCGTCTTGCGCGTGGATGTCGCGGACCATTTTCGCGATGTCGGGATAGCGCGCGGTATCGACGTCGCCGCCCCACTGGGAGGAGATCCAGTAGTTCCAATCCTGCACGATGACATCGAGGGGGATCTTGCGCTCGCGGAACTCTTTCACCGTGGCGACGAGTTCGTCCTGCGTTTGGTAGCGCTCCTTGGACTGCACGTAGCCGTAGGCCCAGCGGGGCAGCATGGCGGCCTCGCCGGTGAGCTGACGGTAGCCGGCGACCGCGCCGTCCATTTCGGGTCCGGCGATGAAGTAGTAGTCGAGGTCGTCGATCACGTCGAAGCTCATCGAGCCGCCGTCGGCTCCGTCGGCGAAGGTCATCGCCGAGTAGGCGTCGAAGAGCAGCCCGTATCCGCGAGTGGATACAAGCGACGGGATCAGGATGCGCAGGTTGTGCTGGTAAAGGCGCTTGGTGGCGCCGCGCAGGTTGAGGTCGGAGGTCTCGTCGAAGCCGAGGCCGTAGAACGCCTCGTTTTCGGCGAAGCGGAAGGAAATTTGCCCGCGCCACGCCTCGCGGTCTTTGCGCTGGATGTATCTGCCGACGTGTTCGCGCTCGCCGTCCACGGTCGTGACTTTCGTGACGGTGGCGGGATCGGCGAGGGACTTGATCACGTCCACGCGTTCGAACGTGCGGGGATGCGCGGGGTGTTCGGCGAGGAGAGGTTTGCCGTCGGCGTCGAAATACGAAACCGCCTCGGTGGCGCGGTCGATGCGGACGACGAGCTTGGCGGAGCGCAGCTCGACGGCGTCGGGGGATTCCTTGACGCGGATGCGGCCGGGAACTTCGGCGACCTCGACGCGGATGAGGCTGGGCGTCGTGGACCAGCCGGCGTTCTTGGTGGCGCGCACGCGGGCGATGCGGTCCGTGACGAATTCAACCTGGAGTCGACCTTCGGTGAGCCGGAACGATGCGCCGCGGGAGTGGGGCTGCACCTGCTCGACCGCGGCGGGCAAAGTGATGGGCGCGGTGCCCACTAGGCAAAGGAGCAAGAACGGGAGCGGGGATTGTTTCAGTTTCATCAGGGTAAATTCGGGGCGAAGAGCTGGAGAGGCTGGCGCCTCGACATGGCTGAGATCTCCTCCTGTTACACGTGCCGTCCTCCCTCATAACCCGCCAAAAAAATATCACGTGCAGATGTGAATTTTTAAAAACGCCTGACGCATCCGGTGACCCGGGTGTGCGCGCAGGTTCCTCCGCGCGTGGTTCGTCATGCGTTCAGGCGCCCAAGCCACGGGCGCAGGGACGCGCCCATCCACTTTTTGCGCGTTGCCGCGAAGGCCGCGTGCAGCTTGGGGCGCAGCGCCTCGTCGGCACGGGCCCGACGTTGGTTGTCGCCCGAGGCCTACGCATGATAGCCGCTGCGGGAGACCTCCACGGTCTCGCATTAAAGCGTGATGCATGGTCTGTCTTCATTTTCCGGATCGCCCCATATCGCTCGACGACGGACCGCTGAAGGTGCCCACCGTTTTTTTAGTATCTCGCAGCGCGCCTGCAGCTCGCGGTTCTCCTTGCGCAGCCCGCGCAGCTCAGCCTTCGGGCTCTCCGTGGAGGCGACGGACGGGGCAAGCCCGACAAGAAAAAATCCGTCGGCGACGCCGAACAACCATGCCTCATCGCCTCCTCTAGGGCGACGGCCGCTCGCCGTTCGTCATTCCTTGCGCGCGCGCAAGGTCTCCCCGTCCACCCAGTCCACGGGCATGGTCGTCGTCAGCGCGCGCTCCGGCACGCCGCTCTCGTTTCGCAGCACCTGACCGATGAGCAACTCGGCCGCGCGCTCGCCCAGCATGCGCGGTCGCAGGTCCAGCCCCGCGCAAGGGTGGCCGGCGTTGAACACGTTCAGACAACAAAAGCCGTGCGTCTCCGGCACCCGCGCCCCCGCCGCCTCCATCAAGGTTCTCACCTGCGCATGATGCGCGATGATCACGTCGCACCGTGCCCGCGCGAACCACGAGAAAAACGCCTGCGCATCGACCCCGCCCGCCGGATCGCGAGGCAGCACGCAGGCCGGCGCGCAGCTCAGGCCCAGCGGTCTCGCGTAGTAGGAACGAAACATCGCGTAGCCCGCCTCCCAGCGGTGCAGCAGACGCGCGTCATGCGCGTCCTGGATCACCAGGCCCGGTCGGCGGTAGCCGTGCTCGCGCACCTTTTCCAGCGCCAGCATGATCGCCCCGTAGTGGTCCACGCAGACGGAGTGCAGCGTCGCTCGTCGCGCCGCGAAATCGGTGTAGATCGCCGCCAAGCCTTCGACGTCGATATCCGAAAAATCGGGTTCTGCCATCGGCAGCAACATCACCCCGCGCACGCCTCGCGCATCCAGAACCCCGCGCAATCGCCTGCGCGAAAGCACCCCCGCCTCCCGACCGAGCGTATCCACCTTGAAACCCAGCTGCTCCGCCCGGCGCGTCGCGCCCGCCGCGACCTCCTTGTGGTAACGGTTCGCTCCCTCCGAGCGCCGGTTCGCGTCATATAGGTCCAGCACCGCCAGCGTGCCCCGATAAGACGCCGCCCCGGCCCGCCGCAGCTCCGACATCACCGCGCCGACCAGGCGATTGGGCTCGTAGCCCATCTCCGCCGCCACTCTTCGCACCAGATCGCGCGTGGCCTCCTTTACCCGCGGCACCCCGCGCAAGGCCTCCGACACGGTCGTCGGTGAAAGTTCAAGGCGTCGCGCCAAATCGCGCAGGTTCGTTTTCCGGGGCATGCCGCTCAATTTATTGCCTGTCCCGACACAGGGAACCCCAAAATTCACACGATGTGAAGCGGGCCCGCTTGTTGGCCCGTCCGCCGGCTCCCATCGTGGCCGCAATCGGATGTCCCCCGCCTCCCCCCCCGACGGCATCGTCCTCCCATGATCCGAGAACTCGTGCAAAGCCTGCCCCTTTTCGTCCTCGCCGCTCTTTGCGCGCACGCCGCGCTCAAGCCCGGCGGCATGGACGCCATTCAATCCGGCGTCCCCTGGTATGACCAAAACGGCCGGATCGTCAGCGCTCGCGGCGCGGGCGTTATCGGGGAGGGCGGGCGCCACTACCTCTTCGGTGAGTTCAAGCAGGACCATGGCAACGCGTTCGTCGGCTTCGCCTGCTACTCCTCACCCGATCTCGTCAACTGGATCTTCGAAAGCGTCGCCCTGCCGCCCCAGCCCGACGGTCGCCTCGGCCCCGGCCGCGTGGGCGAGCGCCCCAAGGTCATGAAGTGCCCCGCGACCGGCGAGTTCGTCATGTATATGCACACCGACGACGCGCGCTACCGGGATCCCGCCGTCGGCTACGCCACCTCCCCCTCTATCACCGGCCCCTACACCTTCCGGGGCCCGCTGCTCCTCAACGGAGCAGTCGTCAAAAAATGGGACATGAGCGTCTTCCAGGACGACGACGGCTCCGGCTACCTCATCACCCACTCCGGCAATCTCTACGCGCTGGCCGACGACTACACATCCGTCACGCGCCAGATCGTCAAAGACATGACCCCCGGCTGCGAATCCCCCGCCATCTTCAAGCGCGACGGCCTCTATTACTGGCTCGGCTCCGGCCTCACCGCCTGGGAGCGCAACGACAACTATTACTTCACCGCCGCCTCCCTCGCCGGCCCCTGGGAGCGGCAAGGTGCCTTCGCGCCCGAGGGCACGCTGACTTGGAATTCGCAGACCACCTTCGTCCTGCCCGTCGTCGGCTCCGAGACGACCACCTACATGTTCATGGGCGACCGATGGGCCCACCCGCGCCAGAACTCCGCCGCCACCTACGTCTGGCAACCGCTCCGCTTCGACGCCGCCGGCAAGATCTCCCTGCCGACCTTTCACCCGGGATGGAAGGTGAATACCGAGACCGGCCGGTGGTCGCCGGCGGAATCCGCCAGCAAGATCATCGGCATCCGCGACAGTGACCGCCTGACCGCATCCGAAAACTGGATACGCCACAACGACGACGCCGGATTTTCCGACCTCCGCTCCAACGTCAAGGGAGCCTCGCTCACGTTCGCCTTCACCGGTTCGCAAATCGGCCTCTACGGCGTTGCCCGCCCCGACGGCGGCTTCGGCGAGGTCCGCATCGAGGACTCCGACGGCCGAGTCGTGCTCACCAGCGTCATCGAGACTTACTGCCGCTACTCCGAGGCTTCGTTAAAATTTCTCAGCCCCAGGCTCACGCCCGGCGACTACACGCTCACCGTCACCGTGCTGGGCGAGCGCTTCTTCTGGCAGGCCAAACGCGCAGCCTACGGCAGCACCGGCGACTACGTCTCCGTGCAGAAATTCCTGGTCGTTGATTAACCCACAAAAAACACGGGGCGCCACCACCGCATCATCGCCCAACCCGCTTACCTATTTCCGACCGAAAGATCGAAATTCACCCGTCAACCAACCCCAGAAACGCATCCCATGAACGCCCTCCTCCGACCAAACGCATGCGCGCCCATGCTCCGCCCCTCCCTCGTGGCTACCACGCTTTTCTTGTGCGCCGCCGCTTCCGCAAGCGCGCAGGTGACCATCGATTTCAACGGCGATGCCAGCAGTCTGACCGACAACTTCACCCAGGTTTTGACCGGCAATAACACCCCGACCTCGTCTTTGACATGGGGCGCGGCGGTGGGCTCCGATGCTTCCGGCGGCGTCTCGATCACCGACGACATCACGGCCATCTACACTCCGCTGGTGATCGACGCGACCTCGCTGTCGTCGTCGTTCACGATGTCGATCGACTTCATGACCCCCGCCAGCGTCGCGTCGAATCCGGGGGCCAACGCCGTCGCGATGCTCGGCCTTTCCGGCGCCAACAACACCGGTTTTGGCGGCACAGGCTCGAACGTTTTCCTCGGCACCCGCGTGCGACATGCGAGCTCGGGCAACAAGTATTACCTGCAGATGCAGACCCGCACGGCGGCGGGCACGCTCACCCAGACGCCCGCCTCCGACGGCGCGGCCACCAGCACCATCACCCTGAGCGCCAGCACCTGGTATCGCCTGGTCTTCGATCTCTCCACCGGAAGCGCCGCCAACACCTTCGACTACACCGCCAGCATATTCAACTTGGGCGGCGACGGGACGGGTGTCCCGGCCAGCATTTCGGGCGCCACCATCGCGGGCACCATGACCAACGCCGACCTGGCTGCGGATCAAACGGCCTTCGCGGCCTTCCGTGGCGTGAGCGGACAGCACATCGTCGCCCTCGACAACTTCTCCGTCATTCCCGAGCCGTCCTCCTTCGCCGCGCTCGCCGGCTTGGTCGGCTTGGGTTTCGCCGCCTCGCGCCGTTGCCGCGCCTGATCCCCAAACCTCCGCCCCCCCGTCCGATTACCCCGTCATGAAATCCACCGCCCCCGTCCGCCGCGCACCGGCGGGCTTCACGCTCATCGAGCTCCTCACCGTGATCGCCATCATCGGCATCCT
>LLBY010002431.1_pt2 | contig 17283 bp, 15 predicted proteins | sample 1489401 | NCBI WGS metagenome assembly LLBY01 (sample SAMN04092656, study PRJNA295927) | soil metagenome | biome: Soil prokaryotic community; feature: Bulk soil; isolation source: soil from tomato rhizosphere | host: tomato cultivar Hawaii 7996 | place: South Korea | collected 2011-11-01 | reverse complement strand
ATGAGGCGGATAAGTTGTCACTAAATTTTTATTTACTTTTCATTCTGAGCAACGAATTAACTCAATAATAGTTTGTGTGTATTTTCTTTGGTTATATGTATTTTAAATATTTGATCATCTTTTAGGAGAAATACCTGATCATGGGAATCAAACATCTCTATAATTTCTGATGAGGATGCATTAAAAAGATTGGTCATCTCATAGGCACAAAATACGAGACCCTCCAGCCTATTCTTATCGTATTGCTTTTCAAGTGAAACCGCTTCAGGAATTGATGAAGATGCAATATCGTTGATGAGAAAATCTACCAACAAGATCTCTTTACTGTTAGACTTTTGCCAAATATTTTGCAATATGTCTTTAATATGTTTCATCTTATCTTTCTGAGATTGTTTGTACTGCAATATTGTTCCATCGAACCAATGTAGGCCTTCTAAGACTTTTGTGATTGAAGTATTTGAAGAGCGAACAAAACATTTAAACCAGTCTTCTTTTTGAGTCATCTTATCTAGTGACTTCATCAGACGTTGCATAGATTCTTCGTTATCATAGAGAAGCAGGTGATGTCTTTTTGGTATTTCATCTTGTTTTTTTAGCCATTGGTCCACGGCGTCTTTGACTATGGAATTGATAGAGACACCCTTCTTTTTTGATTGATTGCCCAATTGTGAATGGATCTCGTCGTCAAAGCCACGGATTATTAAATTGCGTGTCACAGTTTTATTATATACATCATTCCATTTAAGTGATATCACGATATCAGTAATAGAAAACTATATATAATTTGATATCGTGATATCAAATTATGAGTCAAATAAATATAGAAAACAATAGAGAAAAATCATTGAATTCAAAATCAGAGAATGTTTGGAAACTGGGCGATTATAGTAGTATATCTACCATGCTACCTCCTATTTCTGATCATTTGGTGAGGCTAGTTGATGTGCAATCCGGAGAATCTGTTCTTGATGTGGCTTGTGGTAATGGTAACACTACAATTACCGCGAGAAGAAAGGGCGCGAACGTAACTGGAATTGATATCACATCTGAACTATTGGAGCGGGCTGCAGAGGAAGAAAAAATAGCGTTACTAGATAGTATAGTATGGAAGGAAGGAGATGCCCAGAATCTGCCATTTGAGGATGAATCCTTTGATGTAGTGCTTTCAAGCTTTGGACACATGTTCGCACCTCAACCTGACCTTGCCAGTAAAGAAATGATTCGTGTAACAAAGAAAGGTGGGAGGATAGCATTTGCAACTTGGCCACCCGAATTGGCTATTGGGTCTATATTTAGAGTCAATGGTAAATATTTGCCAAAAAAGCCTGATGCACCGCCCTCACCAATACTTTGGGGAAATCCTGAAGTTGTAAAAGAGAGATTAAATGGGGTTTCAGAAATCTACTTTGAAAGGGGAACAACATTATTTCCCATTCTCAGTCCTGGTCACTTTTGGAATTTTATGAGTACAAACTATGGTCCTTTGCTCAAAACAATTGAGGTTTTAAAGAATCAAGATAGTGTTGAACAAATCAATTCGTTTAGAGATGATTTCTTACGTGCCATAGAACCATATGTGGTAGAAAATAATATACGACTGGGTTATCTTTTGACAGTAGCAAGAAAATAAAAATGACAGAGGTGGTAAATAATACAAAAATATACACGTTTCAGTAATTTATCGTCGATCACAAAATAATTTATTTTGAATTCAAATGTTTTTTGCCTGTTCCATTGGTTCTAATGCTTGGATTCTATCCAATCTTGAATCGTATCCCACGCGCCCAAACTAACTGATCGCTAATATGGAAATGACCTTATAATTCACTGGGGTTTGAATCCATTTGCAAATATTAGTGTCAATCCAATAGCAAATTGTATTTTAACTCGAACTCATTCATTATGAAGTAACTCCACAAATCCATTTATTCCTTTTCGAGTATGCAATGGCCATTATGGCGGGGACTGTCTCTGGTCAACATGATATGTTCTTGTAGTATTGCTCAGGTAGATCTTGCCTGAAAATATTTCTCTACTATCATTGAAATTTGTATATAATTTACTTCTTCATTATTCTATTCGGTATTACTGTAGATGAAAGCAAACATTATCTAGTAATCTATGAAAATAGTATTAATTTATAAATTTAATTACAGAGTAGATCAATTATTAGTAACAAGCTGTATTTTTCTAAATTGCTGTCACATAGAATCTAAAGAGGTCCAATATCTTTTGAAATTCGTATGTGTCCTTTATTCCAATAAATATTGATAGTTTTAGACCAAGATATATATTTATAGAAGTACTTAATTATTCTTGCAATGAAAATAGGAAATAGCACCTTTATTTTATTATTTTCAGTATTTATGGTAATTTCGCCCATCGGAATACAGTTATCATTTTCTCAAAGTCAGGAGTTAACTGAGAAAAAAGTACAATCCCAAGACACAAATGTAGCAAAAAACTTTATTGTCAGTGATTCTCAAATATTGTTATTAGAGGGTGTAACATTACCTGAAGGAAATTATCTTCATCTTTATGACTCTTCTCCATATAGTCTTATAAAAGGTCATATTACTGCAAAAATTCCATGTAACGAGGACTTTACTACACCTATTGTTTTCCTCTTTGGGCCAGCAAATCCCGAACCTTTAGTAGGTTTAGCTTTATCTCCATTGAGTTCAGAAGCTGGAGACCTTTGTACATACTCGGGTGATATAGTAAACAATAAATCCACTTACCTTACGGATATTGCAATTTACAACAATTCTACCGATGATATTGTTTTTCCTCCCACATCCACCATACATATAAGAGTTAATGAGGTTTCTCCACAACTAAACATTACCTATCAATAAGACTTAATTTTTACTTTATTTAATTTATCGAACCCTTATAATTGGGATATTTCGTACTAAAGTGATATTTTGTATCCGATTATGATTTCTTGATATTTCAATAATAGACTACTGATTTTAGGTCCTTATTATTTCCAAAATCATACTACCAGGATGTATCATGGGATGCGAAGATTCCCATCAACCTTGAACCGTATCCCTAGGACCACAACTTATTGGATGTATTAGTCAGTCTACATTTGGGATATATATTGAATAATGGTTCTTGAATATTTTCTGTTAATGTTGAAAAATCGGATGTTTTTGATATCCAAATCCTTCAAGAAACCATCCCTCATATTGGGTGAATAATGTTGACCCGTGTAAAGAAAGACGCTTTTATATTTATTGTTTATTAGTTTTACAGGTTCCGATACCTCATAATTTTAGGTCTGTTTTCAACAACTAGTATCTTAAATCACTAAAAATATGTATATATTTAGAAGTATTGAACTTATTAAGCAGGTGTAATCCTATAAATAATTCCATTCGCATGTGATAATAAGTACAAAAATCCATCATCAGGTCCTGTTACTATATCTGTTATACTTCCAAAACCGCTGCCAAAAACAATGGATTCCTGTTCCTCTTCATTGTCCACGATCAAATCTGGAATGTTATCAAGAATGAATCCATTTCTGTTGGCGTTTAACTCAAAATAGTACAAATATCCATTATTGTAATCGCCTACGAACACATTATTGTAATAGCCCTCACCCAGACTAGTAGAGTTTAAAAATTCTATATCTGCGAGAGCTGGAGGGTCCAACCATGTCAGAACCGGATCGGCATAATAAGAACCTTCAAAGCTCACTAGATCTTCTTCGGTATTACCCGAAGATGAAATTGGACCCATTATTGTTTGCCAGCCACTATTGAATCCCGGTTCGACAATATTGATTTCATCATTAGAAGCAGGTCCATTTTCGGTATCCCAGATAGTTTTAGTAACTGGGTCGAAGGTCAATCCAAAAGAATTTCTAATGCCGTATGCAAAATATTTACTTAATGGATCATCTTGGTCAGTGGAGAATGGATTGTCTGGTGCTGGTACCCCGTCGGTGGTATTTATTCTAAATATAATTCCGGTATCATCGGGGTTAGGACCATCCTGAAAGTTTTGCAACATGCCATCATGATTCAAGTCTCCTATGACTCCATAAAGATAATCGTCAGGTCCGATCATTATTTTTCCACCGTCGTGGTTAGGTCCTGGTATTGCCGGAAGACTTAAAATTAGAGTTGGATTTTCTAGTGTTTGACCATTCCAGATATACTTGTAAACCATGTTCCTTAATTCGTCAGTATCTTGATCAGCTGCTGTATAATAAAGAAAAACATTCTTGGTGTCCATATTTTGATTTGAATTGTTATTAGTATTGGTATCTTCTTGTACAGCAATACCTAGCAGTCCTCTTTCACTTTGCGAATCAACGGGTAGCTCCAAAACTGGTTGAGGCTGTAATTGTCCATTTGAAACTAGTCTCACCAATCCATCCTTTTCTAAAACCAGTATATTATTACTATCCAAAAAGGCCATACTGGTAGGTAAATTTAAACCCTCAACAAATGTTTCCACATTCAAACTTTGATCATTGACTGACTGTGCCATGGCAAGAGGGAATTGATATTGAAAGAGTAGTGCGGTTGCCAGAACTAAAGTTAAAGATGTTGTAAAAAATCCATTTAATTTTTCCATATGCATGCCGGTATTATTATTGATTAAATCATTTCTAAATACCATGTTGTTTATTAGTATGCTCGATAGCATAAATAAGGCATATTTTTCATTAATCCAATTTATTGTGTGCCATCATTGTTATGATTTCCATATCCTTATCGAAAGTGACAAAGTACAAATAGGAATTAGAAAGAAATTCTATATAAAGCCACCACCAATAGCAGATAGATCAATAAAAAAATTTCTCGGGGTTATTTTATCTGGAAAAATACCGCCGAAACCCCGGTCTCCCTCTGCTGTATTCTTGCTAACGTTACCTCAGTTAAATATTTACAGATGGTCGACCATTGTAACAATGTAAATAAAAAAAGCACTTGATTTTATTTTATTGGCTTCTTGTAGGAATAGATTCGATCTTGAATCGCATTTCCACGCTCCCAAAGTAAATGAAACTGAGTATGGTAATAACAATCACGCATTGATCTAACCTATACCACGTTGGTTTTAGCCCTATGGTAATGCAAAGAGGAATTAGTGGATATTTAATTTGATGCAAGTACTTCTCACTATTGTATTCATAAAGTGGGTTAGTAAAAGATCATTTTTGTACGGTGAGAGTGCATTCTTTTGATTGCTCCAGATATATATAGCCAAGCCAATACAAGACTTTACTCCTATTTTCAATGCTGTTATGTCTTGGATGTCATGATTTACAAATCCGGATAATTCCAAGCTAAATTTCATAATTACTCCCGAAGATACTTCCACTCAATTAGGATCTTCATCCACATGTCCTATCGACGGTGGAATAAAGGTATACATATAAAATGTTAGTTCATATAGTAACAATGTTATTATTCACAGGGAAACAAACCTTTAGATTTAGAATCTGACAAATTCAACGAGTTTGCCATTGACGAATATATAATAGAATTAAGGAATAGATTTGGAAAGTTTTAATAAAATAGGATAAGATATAATCTACTTAATAATTGTCGCATGGGTTACTTGGTACCAACTATGCATAAAGCTTCATTATCGATACTTATGGGTATTTGTTTGTCACTACTGTCAGTTATATCAGTTGTGTATTTAGATACCTCTTGAGTTATCATATTCCATATTTGTTCAGTACGCTCTTTGGATTGGTTATTCAATATGGTGTTGACAGGAGCTGCAATGTCTTGAGTGAACCTTGTAAAATCTTTTGCAGTATCAAATCGAAAAGTCACCTTGGCCTTTTCTATCTTGATATTTTTGAATCCTGCTTTTTTGAAAGCCTCGTAAAGTAATTCCGGGTCCGCTAAACCAAATGGTCCAGGAGAGCCGGGTGGAGGCAACGGTGCATTTGTTTCACGCCTAGCTATATTCATGGGGATAGATAGCTGTGGTACCTTATCGGGTATAGACCAAACGGCTGCAGCAAAGAGTCCGCCGTCTACTAATGATTTGTAAATATTTGTGAGCCCTAATTCCAAATTAGGTAGAAACATCAATCCCCATCTACAAAGAGCCGCATCAAATGTCGATGGCTGCAGAGATATTGTTTCTGCATCGCCTTCTTTAAATTCCATTATCTTATCAAGGTTTAGGGATCTGGCTCTTTCTTTTGCTATAGATAGCATTTGAGGTGACAAGTCCGTGGCCAACACATATCCTTCATTACCAACACGATTAGCTGCAGTAATAGCCGGCTCGCCTATACCTGTTGCGATATCTAATACCTTTGAATTGGGTTTTACAATTGCAAGTTCTATTAATTTATCACTTATAGTTTGAGCTCCATTTTCAAAAATCCTCCACCATTTTTGCCATCCAGAAGCTACACTATCCCAGCTTTGTCTTTGACTTTGTTTAATTTGATCCGATTGTGAATTAGACATGTGAATGTGTTCTAATACAAAGCAAATTTTATAGCCTTTGCTATTTGGTGATAATTCTTAGTGAATTTAGTTTGTTCTACTATCAACCCATTTTATATCCTGATCGTATTAGAACCCTGCTGCCATTGGGAACTTGATCCCCGCGCGTCCAAACTATATGATATTATACATGGTAACAATACTATTATTTGCCGAGATTTTTTACTTTGTCACAATGCCTTGAATAATTGACGCTTGGTTCCATACCTTTTTGATGTTTTTCGCTATCACTTATGTAACGTTTTACAACCTAACTATGTTATAATATTATAGCAGTAGCAGATCATTTATTTCGGTTATATTAGTCAATAGTCATCATTTCGTTTTACACAAATCTGTCATTTTAAATCCTTCCTTTTAACCACTTATCAGACAGATCAAGTGAATTTTGTTTATGTTTATCACAATTATATATGGTAATTTTGAATCCATGCAATCTTATTGTCGTCGAACCTGTCGCCTGGTTTTTACATTCCATATATTGACACATTTCATTCTCGTAACTCATTTTAAGACTTCATCTCTAATAGGATCTAGTATAAACCCATGTTTTTTCTGTTTTGATAGAATTCTTTACATAAGAATTGATAGCCTTATTTACAAAACGATTATTTTTCTGTCTCGTATGAGGCCATTGTTGCTGATAATCAAATATCAAGACTTGGATACTGGAATAATTAAAACTTTGAACTATGTCAATGGGATAGTGTTGTGGAGCGATGACGAAGCCGGATTAATAGCGTTTGCAGACAATAGGATTACCGTTTGTATTGAGGACCATCCCTTTTCATTGGCTGTTACAATTGAATATATCAGTAGACCTGAAGATAAGGTGATTGTGAGGACACGCAAGTAATCAATACTTCCTTTCCTTCTTACTCCATTGGGAAGCAATGTAGGAGATAATGCCAATACTGCAATGCCAATAGGAACATTTATCAAAAATACCCATGGCCAATCAAACCAGGCTGTAATGATACCTCCTAAAAATACCCCTGCAGTTCCACCGACAGGTGCAGCAGCTCCCCATATGCCCATTGCTTTATTCATTTCAGACTTGTTTGCTGAGAACAGATTCATTACTATGGATAGAGCTGAGGGTGCAATCAAAGCAGCCCCTAAACCCCTGTAAAATTCTAGCAGCTATGAGTATATCATTTGATATTGCTATCCCTGCCATCACAGATGCGCCAGTAATGATCAAAAATCTGATTGTAAATACTTTATGTTGTCCAAATATATCTGATAGTCTACCCCCCAAGTAGTAATAGAGCACCAAAAGTAATTACATAAGCATTAAAAATCCATTGCAAGTTTGTTTGAGTTATTCCAAAATGATCTTGAATGGTAGGAAGAGCTACTCCAATGATGGATGTATCCAAGATTATTATAAATTGAGCTAATGATAAGAGGGTTAGTGCTTTCCATCTATTTGGATTTGATACTAATGTCGAGGTCTGTGAAGGAGAAGAAGGAGAAGGGGAAGTTGATGTCAAATGGCCGCCATCCTAAACATCAATGAGCTAACTTTTTTTGCTAATGATATTTCTTTGTCCGTATACATACCTAGAGTTTCTTAAGAAATAGAGATGCATAAGACAGTGGCTTTACAACTGTAAAGAATTGTATTTCCTAAAGAATATTTTACAATTGTAAAGTCAGGAGTTTAATTATGTGGACTCATTAATAGTCGTTGATGAACAATCAAATACAAAAAATATATTGTCAAACAACAAAAGATAAAAACATGAAAATAAAAGAGAACGGCTTGTGTTGCTGCAACAGATAACAAAAAATCTAAGAACTATATTTTATTTTAATTAGGCCAAAAACGTTAGTGTTATAATTGCTTATTAAAATCTTTTATAATTGATTAGACAATGAGGCCCTGTTAACTTAACGTGATTTTTCAAATGTTTTCCAATATTTCATATGGATTAGGATGAATAATATCAGAACATTATGTCTCAAATCGTGCATAAACTCCAAACAAACTTGTCGAAAGTGAGTAGTTTGGTTCAATGACAATTCAAATTTACCCTAATTCAAACACTTAAGTTAACAGGGCCGACAATGACTATTTAATGCATATTAAACATAAAGTTTCTTGTACTTTTGCGCTGCTTGCGTTTGGTCTCTGTAGTATATCGATGGTTAGCTTTTATCAAACGTCTTATGCAACTATTTGTTTCGATTGTCCTGAGGCAGACTTAATTTTGGATGACGCAAAGAAAGCTATAGATAACGGCGACTATGAAGGTGCAAAGAATCACATCGATCATGCAAAACAGTTAATTGGGAATTCTACGTCAACTAACCAAACCGGTAACCAAACAAACTAGCCATACTTCTTGAGACGATTAGTTATAGAAGTATTAGTCTTTATTACTATATTTTTTAAGTGTGTTTTCCTTTGATGAAAGATATCTGGTAGACGAGTTACTATGGAAAGGTGAAGAGGTTATCAATACATGTTCTCAAGGAGGTCGACAAAAAATTTTTTTAGATAGAGATCATCTTTGAATTCGAATACTTTTCTGTTTACTCTCTCACATTCATTCGGATACTTGAGATTCCATTCAACCTTGAACCGTATCCCCACCCGGTAAAAAGAGGTGATACCACATGTTATATTACTGTTATAGAAAGTGAAATAATTGATCTAAAGTTTTAGATCAATGTGGTAGTTATGGGGCCCGCCAAAGTTTCTCTTACTCCTAGCGGCATTTCGGAGCCTTTACAACTACAAGATTGATTTGTTGGAATTGGTAGAGGAACAAAATAATCTAATTCTAGAACCCCTTGAATTCTGCACGGATACGGGTTTCATCTCTTCAAGTCTTGAGATAAAAGAAATGGAATAAAGTCTATTTTATTCTACGAGAATGCCTGCCTCTATCAGACAATCAACTAGGGCTTTAGCTTGAGCCTCGCTCAAAAATGCACCTTCGATTAACGCCAATTCAAAGTTTGCCGCGTTTGAATTCTGGATCAATGGACATAGTTCTGCATATGAATTTGGCTGACCGGGTATAATACTAAAGAGATCTGTTTCCTGTTCTGGAGTAAGATTTGCATTTTCAAAGCATCGAACGCAAGTAAGTGGGGGATTGGATCCATTGGGCTGGTTTGCATTTCCACTAGAACTTATATTGGTATCATCGCTCTCGGTTACAATATTACTGTTTGTGTTATCAGTAATAGTCTTGCTATTATCAATAGTCTGTTGGTTATTACATTCAATAGCGACACAATTATTGCTTAATCCAAACTCTGAAAGTCCTTCAAAACCTGTTAAATCATTAATGTCTAAAGCATTTGATTGGGGTAGAGATTGGATAATCATACCAATTGTCAAAACGGATATCAATGCCATGGCAAATGCTATTCTGCTTTGATCACGAAACAAATTCCCAAAGTAATTAGTGATTGACGACATATCAAAATATTATTATAGTTCTATATCTGAGCTATTGAACAAAAGTACGTTTTCTAATTCTAAGCTGATCATATAGAAGATATCTCTTACACGTGACATATGTGATTAAAATATGAAGTTCAATTCTTATGCTAGGGGTAAGGTAGATCAGATGAGAAAGATTTTAAAGGCAGGATTCAAAACCGATCTATCATTTGGTAATGTCGAGATCTCCCTTCCGGTTAATGGATGAAATTTATGCTTAGAATGTAAAATAGTTTAAGATCAAATTCTATGATCAAGAAAATGCTATATAGTGCATAGACTATTGGAAATTAGAAAAAGCGGTATCAAATAATAATTTAATTTAGAAACTATAGTAGATTCAGTTCAACCTTAAACCGTATCTCTATACGTCTAAACTAAATGATCTTTTAAAAGATAATTGTGATAGATCTTGCCGAGATTATTACCATTTTCCAAATATCGATGTCAAATTTGCTATGGATTGTATCCGAATCCTTTCTCTTTTATTAAGATGATAAGCAAATATACTTTTGATCCCTTTATAATTTTTATATCTTTAAGTTAATGAATCCTAATGAGTAATACAAGTACTAACTCCTCCTCTAAAGAAAAAATTCCCCATAATCATATAGAGATTTTCCTTTACCGTGCCCCAATGAAAAACCATGATGCAATGATGGAAGTTAACAGACAATCTAGAGATTTCTTTATGAAACACGGTGCCTCTAACTTCGAGGTGTTTTCTCTTGAAAATAGAGAGAACATAATGGAATTTGTAAATCTGTCAAAAACCATTTCTGCATCTGAGGATGAAGAGGTCTGGCTTGAGATCCAATCCTATAGAGATGAAGAACATGTAAAAGAATTTTCAAAGAGCATGGCGACCGATACAAGTATGGAACCACTTTATAAAGAATTCATGCAACTGATTACTCCAGGTTCAGTAGTGTCATTCGGTGGTTTTAATAAATTAGTACAAGTATCTTTTAATTCGTGACCATAACATAATGATCAAATCAGTGACCTTTGAACAAATTGTCAAGTTTGATGATATTCATTTTTTATTGAAATTTTGATTTAATTAATTCTACGATTAAAGTAATCCTGTATAATACAGCGATACTAAATAAGGTAGTACAATGAGCTATAAGGTTAGTCTATTAGTTACTGTTCTTTAACTTTACCTTTAATTCCAATGTTATACAAATTACAATCACTTTACCGATTCGTATCATTGATACGATGACCACAGATAAATCCACTTACCTACTTTTATAAAATAAAATAAAAGCATAACTATTTCTTTAATATTAGGACAAGGATTATTTTTCTCTCGTTTTAATCCTTCAAGGGCAAAGATAGCTGGTTTGGTAACTATATTATCATTCAAGGATCTTGGACTTATTCATGATACTCGTCTCAAATGAAATCTATTTTCTATTCAACATTTGCTTATGTTCCTATGGATGAAGACAGTGATTAGGAATCTAAATAATATGAGTATCTAAACACAAACAAAGTATTTTATTATTTCGAAGATTCTCCAAATGGAGAAGGTCCCTGTGATGTTTCTGGTGTTAAGATGCCGTCATTAGAAGGACGGGGTTTAGATTCCCCCGGAACTTCAGTACAATAGGGATCTTCATCTATTCTTCCATCAAGATTATCGTCTTTTTCGTTTCTACAAATTTCATCATTGGATATTGGAATAGGCAAATCACAGTATTTGACAACGCATTCTTCCTTATCTTTTTCGTCTTGGCCGGCTCTCTCTTCGTTTGGTCCTGGTACAAGGACAGGATCGGGAAGGGAAACATCAATTGGCCCGTTATTGCGTCCGGTGTAGAGGGTATCAGGTTTCTTTTGAGTAACCATATTTGTAGGTAAGGCTTCCTGAGTCATCCCTGTTTCGGTATTTGTGGAGGTTGATGAGGATTTAGCATCAGAAGATGGCGATGATGCGATGTCGTTCAGAGTGTTAGGTGAGCCAGAAGAAGATGATGATGACGAGGCGGGTGAAGACAAAGCCGAAGACGGTGGTAGTTGTTGTAGTTGTTGTTCTTCTACAAAACCACTATTTTCTGAAATAGATGGGGTTTCGCGACCAAAAGGACCGGGATTGTACGTTTCCACACCCGCAGTTATAGAATCGCAGGCATCTCCCAACCCATCTCCATCACTATCTTTTTGATCCGGATTAAATTTAATTTCGCAATTGTCTTTTGTGTCTACTACGCCATCATTATCAGTATCGATAAAGTCCGGGTCACAGGCATCTCCCAACCCATCTCCATCACTATCTTTTTGATCAGAATTGGCCACGGCAAAGCAATTATCTATAGACTCTGGTACGTTGTCATTGTCACCATCAACTTGATCCGGGTCACAGGCATCTCCCAACCCATCTCCATCACTATCTTTTTGATCCGGATTAAATTTAATTTCGCAATTGTCTTTTGTGTCTACTACGCCATCATTATCAGTATCGATAAAGTCCGGGTCACAGGCATCTCCCAACCCATCTCCATCACTATCTTTTTGATCAGAATTGGCCACGGCAAAGCAATTATCTATAGACTCTGGTACGTTGTCATTGTCACCATCAACTTGATCCGGGTCACAGGCATCTCCCAACCCATCTCCATCACTATCTTTTTGATCCGGATTTGTAAAGTGACAGTTATCTTCTGTATCGACAATTCCATCAGAATCTCGATCATGAGCGACTATGATATCATCTGAAACCGGTGGCTGTGTTACAACTGCAGTGGAGTCATCTTCATTGGACTCTAAGATGCCATCTTCGTTCCCTGGAGATTGTCTTAGATTAAGGTTAGTTTTTAAGTCTGTAGAAGATTGCGGGGATAAAGACTCTTGAAAATTAGACTGCTGATCATCTTCTTGTTGATCTTCATCTCTTTCTTCACCTTCAGTGTCCATATTTACTTGATCTTCTCCATCTACATCATCTGAAGTTGCCAATACAAACTTTGTAGATAGAGTGTTGGGTTCAATCGGAAGTATAGTAACTGGTAAAGTCAAAATTAACAATACTAATAATGGAACAAGTACCATAAAATCGAGATTGCATGTACTTTCTCTTACCATTTAAATATACTCCTGATGAACATTAGATTAGGGATATGATACTATTTATTAAACTTTAAAGAATTACAATACAAAACAATAAATTTTCACCAAAAATCCAAAATCTTAATTGTTTATTTTAAATATTTTAACGGTTTTATATTATCCTCGCATAATGGCAAGGTATGTTTTCGCAACTCATTGTTTCTTATTTTCCTATCTTATATCAAATAACTTGATTGGTCTGTTATTTTGAATTAATACATATACTCTCTACCACTGGTAACTCAATCCACGAGCACCCAAACTTGATGTTCTGTTGTGTGTCAATGATATGATGAAACACCAAGATTTGAATCTTCATTCTAAGTTAGCGTAGAATTGGTTAGAAATTAATTGGAATTTAGGTTTCCAGTTAATCATCAAAATTATTTGATTAAAGGAAACTAATATTGCTTTAATAATTAAAAAATTAAAAAAAATATATTGTCAGGCCAATTGTGTTTGATCTGATATTACAATCTCCTTTACAATATCAAAACTCTTTCCAGAATTGATGTCATGAATGGTATAATTTATGAAATAATTTCCTGGGGGAAAAGGAGTAGTTTGAGTTATTGTAAATGGAATAAATACCTCTTTGTTTTGATGATGAGTGATTATTTCACTAACCGGAAGTCCTAGTTGTTCGGTCAATACATTTCCTTCAATATCGGATATCGCAAAATCCGCAGAGAATTCTATGGTATACAATGTTTTGTTGCCCTCATCAGATACAGTGCCGTATTCAAAACCAGTGGGCTCGATATATAATATCAAGTCCTCACCTGGTCTAAAGGAATTAGATGTTTTTTTATCATATACTCCAAACCCAAGGGGATCAGAGGAAACAAAAGTATCATATGCAGATCTAAAAGTTTGTGATGCATTTCCAGTTAAATTATCTGAAATTTCAGAATGTTGTCGCTGTATAGTGGTATTATCTTTTGGGATAGATGGAATTTCATCAAATAGCATGGTCCGATTTTCCGTTGGAATAATAGGAAGTTCCGACTCTATGTTTTCTATCGATTTCTTTTCTAACGCCTGTGTAACGGCTGTTGAGTTTATATCTAAAGAGTTGATGATATATTCTCCTACGGGCAAAAATGGTTCGTATATATTACTTGAAGTTACAAACACAGCATCAGTTTGGATGCCACCTGGGGTAAGAGATACTACATTTAATACATTTCTTCTTTGTTCGCCTTGTAATTGTTGACTTGATAAGAAGGAACAAGCAGGTTCATCATTTAAGGTATAGGTACCACACTCAATTGGCTTTGTTAGGTTGAAATCATCAAACTGCTGGTAGTATTCTATATAGGATTCTAAAGCAGCACTTGCGTTTGAATAGAGAGGTTCGCTAATCAAAAGCTCAATCCAAGCAAATGAATTCCCTTTATCATTATAGCGCAACATGTAATCTATTGGGGCTAATTTTTCGGCGTCAGAGACTTCACTTATATTCCAATTCGATGGTATTTGAATGGTGAATGAACCATCCTCTTCCTCAATAGTATTCCATGTCACTTGAGCGTAAGACTGATTAAAAAATGAAACCCAAACTATAGATAGTGCCAAAGTTAAAAAAATGTATTCAAATTTCATGACAGTATTTTAGATTCTGTGTATTTAAGTATTAATCCAATATACAACTAATTTATTTCATGATATCTTTGAAAGTTTGAAAATTCCGCCATTTTTAATATTTTAAAACAATACATGCTCGTATGATAATTTCAATTGAATGATTCCATATGGGCCACTTTCTGACCTTGAATAACAAAATATGAATCCTCTCTAACTAATAGTCTTTTATACTTTTTTCTATATCTATAACTAGTAGATTGGACATACAGAGATTTGCATGTTATTATAAATAACCTGCAATTCAGGTTGATAAATTAGCCCCTTACGGAGATAACCGTTTAGAATTTAATAATGTTACCCGTAATAGTACTGAATATACAAAACATTGGTCCTAAATGATCAATCAAATAATAAGCACAATCATGATAATTCTATTATACTTTTTGTTTTGAAATTATATGTTACACAACCTACCTCTAGGAACTTGGATAACAACCTGACTTGCAAATGGATATCCAAATTTCCAAAAATGTTAATAGCTAAACGAACAAAAGATAAATAAACAAACAATGAGAATCGGACTTAATTTTGATGGAATCAAGGTTTCTGACTATCAAAATCGTTCAAAACCTCTGCAACCGCCGCAAGAGTACGTACAAGATTCATTCAATATTTTTATGAGTCATGGTATTGATATGGTAAGAATACCTGTTTATTGGGAATCTTATGAAAAAGATCCGGCTGGTTTTATTGAGGAATTAAATCTTATCTCAAATGAAGCTGATAAGAACAATATTTCATGTATATATGATAATCATCAATGGGAATGTTCTTCGCTTCTTGGATACGGAATAGGCTTTCCGAATTCTATTGTATCTCCTATATTTCAAGACAATTCACTCAATCGTGATCCTTACAAACATCCTTCGAAAAAAGAGGTAGAAAAATTTTGGAATCATTGGTGGGATAGAAAAATAAAGTCAACTGACGGGGAGGATGGATGGACCAAGCAGTTTGAATTCATTCAAAAAGTAATACAGACTGTGGATAATAAGAAATCCACTGCCGCATTTGAGCTTTTAAACGAACCCCAGGTATTTAGGCATGGTGATTTCAAGAAGGTTTCAAAATATCATGACAATTTGCTAAGTAAGGTTATAGATATTACTGACAAGCCTTTAATATTTTGTTATAGTTATGCTGGTCGTTTACTTGCACTTAACTTTCCTTGGATACAAGCCAAGATCAAACCATTATTGCCTGTAAAAAATACGATAATCTTTGATATTCATCCCTATCCTCCCTACTTCATAGCAATATTATATTTTAGATTGGTCTCAAAGCTAATGAAAATTGATACAGTTCTGGCTGGCGAGTATAATTCTGGTACAGGCAAAGGAGTAAAAATTAGCTCAAGTCAACATGCAAGATATTTAAGAACTTTCAGAAAGTTCTTACCTTTTGGTGTGATGTTTTGGCAATGGTCATATATTAAAGACAATGATCACCCTGCATTCAATTTGGCAAAAAACGTTGATGGGGTAATAGCACCTAATGATAACTTTGAGAGTTTTGTCAAAGCCATAAAAAATTCCTGAAAGAAACTTAACCTTTAACTAATTGGTACAAGGCCCTTCTTTTAAGGGTAAGGGATCCTTGTAGACTATTGGCAAACTTTTTTCGATTTTGCCTAAAGCAAAAGATAAGTATATCTTTATCCAGTAAAATTCATTGAGCCTTACAGAAAAATGCGATATTTATGCTGCTGTACATGATGCAGGAATAAATAGAGTGGTCAAGCATCTAATGCAACAGCGCCCATCTCTTTTTAATTATGGTACTTCTTTTTTGGCCTCAAATCCAAATCTACTATGCGAAAAGATTACAGTCGTCCCAGAAGTAAATAGACAACAAAATCCCCTCCTTACAATACTTGACCCCCTTCCTGTCATTGGGTTCCCATTAGGTCAGTCTAATTCAAGTAATTTAGCCATTAATTTTGCAATTCAGCTTTCTAAAGCTGAGATTGATTTTCATCAAGGTAATATTTTTCCATTGCCTCCAGAACTTGATCCATTGGCTAGTCAGAGGTTAGCTGTTCACTTCAAGGTTTGTGCTGGTTTGGATTGCATCAATGACTTGCCTGTACTTAATAGGAGACCGCCAAACTCACTTGTGCCTAATAGGCTACCACCAAATATTAGACCATCTACCTCTAAACTGGAATGCTTTTGTCTTGACCTGTATGCTACAGGGGGCAGTAAAGTATCTGGAATGCCTGCAAGGCAAAAAATAGAGATTAAAATTGATGGCATCGAGATAGTTGATTTAAAACCTGAAGGTCTGGAAAATGCCATAGAATGTTATGCAAAGTCAGTACTTAATCATGGAATATTTCCTCATGTAGCAGAGATTGTCTCTAACCTGACATTCGGTGTAATCGACATTCCTCCGTCTACTGGGAATCTGCAGGTGTCAGGAAACTTGCGACTTTCAGGAGCAACGACCGTTCCTAATAATCCGGCTATTGAAGATGATCAGTTAAAGACCTTTATCAACCTCGATGATTTAAACTTGAACGTCATATTCTCACCGGGTAGTGGCGGCGGTAGTGGCGGC